>OCHG01000006.1_pt1 | contig 300915 bp, 228 predicted proteins | sample 1538801 | NCBI WGS metagenome assembly OCHG01 (sample SAMN04571727, study PRJEB22368) | human gut metagenome | biome: human gut; material: stool | host: Homo sapiens | place: Luxembourg | collected 2012-09-20 | reverse complement strand
CTCTGTCGAGTGTCGTCTTGCTTTTTCTGAACGCCCGACCGGTGGTGTCTGACGAACGTAGTGAGGAGTTCCGCCGGTCAGTGAAAGAAAAAGGTAGACGACCGACAGAAGCGACCGGGTCTCCAAACACGAACACCGAAGACGAATAAGTAACAAAATAATTCTAGGTATGATTTTTTCTTTCTATTCCGATTTCGGGTTCTGTGTCGTCAGACCGGGTCGCCAATTCCGATCACCGAAGAGGAATAAGTAACAAAATAAACTTAGGTTTTGATTCTATTTTCAAAGAAATCATTATTTATCGGTCATTTACTTATGCTTTTACTTTAATTCTTCGTATTTTATAATGGATGATCGTGATGAAAATATTCATCAGCGGGGAAATTAAATTAAAGAAACAATAAGGGAGGTATTCGATCGTAGGTACGCCGAGTACCCGTGATTGGGTAGCTCCACAAGTATTCCAGGGGACCAATACGGAAGTGACTGTCGCAGAATCTTCCAGAGCCCGACTGAGGACTTCGGGTTTCAAGCCTCTTTGTTCGTAAATTTTTTGCATCATTTTACCGGGTACGACTATAGAAAGATATTGATCGCAGGCTGTGATATTGAAGAAGATACAAGTCAGTATGGTCGTGCTGACCAGCGAAGTGTCGTTATAAATAAAATGCATAAAAGCTTCACCCACTCTTTTTAAGGATCCGCTGGCTTCCATCACTCCTCCGAAAGTAAGAGCTGCAATAATTAGCCAAACTGTATCGAGCATACCTTCCATTCCTCCTGTTGTCAACAATTCGTCGACTTCGGATACCCCTGTGCTCAGTGTCATTCTACTTCCGACAGCTTGGATGATCAACTGATAGGTGTTGTGGAACTTTTCTTGAGCGATCAGCTGATCGAGGAGATCAGGTTGAAAAATGAGGGCGAAAATAACTCCGAGAACAACTCCACCCAGCATGGCAGGTATGGGGGGAACTTTTTTTATAATAATAATAATGAGTAAAACAGGGACCGATAATAACCAGGGAGTAATGTGGAAACTACTTTCCAGGCCCTTTTTTATAAAGCCGGTATCTATGGCAGTATCTGTATTTAATTGATATAGGCCGATGATTCCGAATATGATCAACGTGAGAATTAAAGTTGGGAAAGTGGTGTATACCATGTAGCGGATATGAGTGAAAAGATCCGTTCCTGCAATTGTAGGAGCCAGGTTTGTCGTGTCTGAGAGCGGGGACATTTTATCGCCGAAATAGGCTCCTGAGATGACGGCACCTGCTACAAGCCCCTGATGAAGTCCGAAAGCATTACCGACTCCCACGATAGCTACACCTACAGTGGCGATCGTCGACCAGGAACTGCCTGTTGCCAGAGATACAATAGCACAAAGGACGACAGAGGCCACCAGGAAGTAGGACGGGTGCATGATATCTACTCCATAGTAAATCATAGCTGGAATGACTCCGCTCAGCATCCAGGAACCACTTAGCGAACCGATCAATAACAGAATAAGTATCGCCGTCATAGCCGAATCAATGGTCTGCAATATTTTTCGTTGGATTTCATGCCAGCTGACATGATTGAAAAGGGCCAGGATGCTACAGATACTTGCTGCGATGATTAAGGCTATTTGATTAGAGCCCCCCAAAGGATCGTCGAAATAACTGACATTAAACGAGAGTAGGGCGATCAGAACAATCAATGGAAGAATTGCTTGTATCAGTGAAGGGACTTTGGTCTGAGTTTTCATTTTGCGGGAAATAAGTCGGTTTTGTAGTTATACTTTTGGGGTATAGATTTGTTTGTGCCAAAAATAAAAATCCGGGATAAATTTTGCGATTTATTTATTTTACCTTTGTATTTCAAATGGATGAGGTTATGACCAGAAAAGATTTTGAAGTGATGGCGCCTGTAGGTTCTTATGAATCTTTATATGCTGCTTTGCAGGGAGGTGCGGATTCGGTTTATTTCGGTGTGGAAGGATTGAATATGCGGGCACGTTCGTCAGCAAATTTCACGCTGGAGGATTTGAAAAATATCGTATCGGTTTGTTCGGAGAAAGGGGTGAAAACCTATCTGACTGTCAATACCGTAATTTATAATCAAGAGTTAGAGAAAATGCGGCAAGTGATCGATTGTGCCGGTGAAGCCGGAGTCACTGCTATCATTGCATCCGATTTGGCCGCTATTTTGTATGCACGTTCTGTAGGAGTCGAAGTGCATATCAGTACTCAGTGTAATGTCACTAATTTCGAAGTAGTTCGTTTCTTCGCCCAATATGCCGATGTGATCGTTTTGGCCCGCGAAGTGGTATTGGAGCAAGTCATGGAAATCCATCGTCGCATCGTCGGGGAGGATTTACGGGGACCGAATGGAGGGCTGATCAAAATTGAAATGTTTGCTCATGGGGCTCTTTGTATGGCTGTTTCAGGGAAATGTTATTTGAGTTTGCACGAGAAAAACGCTTCTGCTAACCGGGGAGCCTGTAATCAGATTTGCCGGAGAGCCTATACGGTCAAAGATCGCGAAAATGAAGTCGAACTCGATATTGAAAATGAATACATCATGTCGCCCAAAGACCTTTGCACAATTGGTTTTATCAATAAAATGATCGACGCCGGTGTGCGGGTTTTCAAGATCGAGGGGCGTGCCCGTTCCGCCGAATATGTACGTACGGTTTGTGAGTGTTATAACGAAGCGATAAATGCTTATCTCGACGATACCTATTCAGCGGATAAGATCCGGATTTGGAAAAAACGCTTGGCGACAGTCTTCAACCGTGGATTCTGGAATGGATATTATTTGGGGCAACGCTTAGGGGAATGGAGCGAGGTATATGGCTCGAAAGCGACGAAAAAGAAAATTCTGCTTGGCAAAGTGACCAATTATTTTACCAATTTGCAGGTCGCAGAGTTTAAACTGGAATCTTTCGACTTGAAAGTTGGGGACGAAATATTGATACAAGGTCCTACAACCGGAACGATTCAAATGAAAGTACCTGAGATAAGGGTCGATTTACAGCCAGTGGAAAAGGTGGAAAAAGGAATATTGTTTTCGGTTCAGGTGCCTGGAAAAATCCGGCGTGGTGATAAATTATATAAATGGGTAGATACGACTCCGGAATTGATGCAATGACGACCATTTTGGATAAAAAAGAATAGCTTGTTATAGGCCGGGATACTCGATAAATTGTACCGGCTGTATGGACTTTGACTAATTTATTCTACCTTTGTAGCCTGATTTATTGAAATTAAAGCAAGAGAAGTATGAAAAAATGTTTTTTGTATCTGTTGATGGTCGGAGGATTGGGAGCTTGTATTCAAAGCGAGCCTTTAAATGCAGAAGCAGATATTACGGCATGTAAGATTTTAAATGCAAAGGGATCACCGGAAACAAATATTAAAGGAAATATTATCATCAACAATGCTCAGGTGCTGGCCCAGGCTAATCCGAGTATCGACCTGACAAAACTGGCTTTAGAGGTGACCTTGACGGAAGGGGCAAACATTTCGCCCGATCCGGCCCGAGTGATGGACTATTCGCATCCCCAGAAATTTACCGTAACCTCCGAGGACGGAAATTGGCATAAAGAATATTCGGTGATCATCGATACATTCGATTTGCCGCTTCGATATGATTTTGAACACTATGAACTGAATGAAACGGGGAAATATCAGGTGTTTTTCGAGGAAACACAAGGAACAGCCCTGTTTAAACAATATATTTGGGCTTCCGGAAATTCAGGGTTTGCCTTGACAGGTGTCGGCCGGAATCCGCAGGAATACCCTACGGTTTCTATCGAAAATGGAATAGATGGAAGCAGAGCCATCAAGTTGGAGACGAAGAGCACAGGACAGTTCGGAGAGACGGTTAAAATGCCCATTGCGGCAGGAAACTTATTCCTGGGCAGTTTCGATGTAAATAATGCCGTACAAAAACCGTTGAAAGCCACTCGTTTCGGATTGCCTTTCGGGAAAAAACCGCTGCAACTCAAGGGATATTACAAGTACACTCCCGGTACCCAACCTTTCAAGGCGAAAGATAAAAATGGAAATACTGTCACGATTCCCGGGCAGGAAGATGAGGGAGATATTTATGCTGTTTTATATGAAGCGGCAGAACTCGATGGAAAAGCATTGGACGGAAACAATGTGCTGACCAGTGAGAATATCGTTGCTTTGGCCCGGGTAGAGGTAGAAAAGAAAGATGAGTTTACTGCATTTCATGTCGATTTTCACTACGAATCGCGCATACCGATCGATTGGCCGAAATTCATCCAGGACCAGCGGGATCCGTCGGATGATGGAACGGCTCCTTATCTGTCTTTCAGCGAAAAAAAAATGAAAAATTACGAGTATAATCTGGCAGTAGTTTTCACTTCCAGCAAATATGGGGCATATTTTGCCGGTTCTGTAGGGAGTACCTTGTGTATCGATAAAGTAGAGATCGTTTGTGAAAAATAAGAATTGAGACAATGAAAACGATAAAGAGTATATACCTGATTGTTTTTTTACTGGTAGCAGGAACTGTTTTTGCTGAAAATAAGAAACCGGGTGCTTTGGTTCGCTCTACCTTGAAAGGATTGGAGTATCGGATTAAAGCAGGTGTCAATATCGGAGGAACTTCTCCATTACCCTTGCCGGCAGAAATCCGGGAAATCAATAGTTACCGGCCGGGTGCTCAGCTTGCTATCGAAGGAAATATCATTAAATGGTTCGACCGGAACCGGAAATGGGGAGGACTGTTCGGAATCCGCCTCGAGAACAAAGGGATGAAAACCGATGCCAGGGTGAAAAATTATTACATGGTGATGGATTCGTATGATGGGGAAGTGCTGGGACATGTCGAAGGCAATTGGACAGGAAATGTAAAGACGAATGTAAAAAATTCATATATCACTCTGCCTTTTCAGGTTATTTATAAAGTGTCACCCCGTTGGGATTTGAAATTCGGCCCGTATATTTCTATTCTGACTAACGGAGATTTTTCCGGAGTAGCCTATGACGGATATATCCGTGAAGGAGATCCGACCGGTACCAAAGCGAATGTCACAGAAGCAACTTACGATTTTTCGGGTGACTTGCGTAAATTTCAGTGGGGATTGGATGCCGGAGCTGAATGGCGGGCATATAAACATTTGAGTGTTTATGCAGATCTGACCTGGGGGTTGAATTCTATTTTTCCCGGTGATTTTGAAAGTATCAGTTTTAAGATGTATAATGTTTATCTGAACTTCGGGTTCGGATATGTCTTCTAGTACCGGATTCCTTTCTTTACCAGATATTGTTTTAACCAGGTCCGTAAAGAAAGGAACCCGATCTTCACTAATTGCGGATAACTTTTTTCCAATTCCTGGCTGACCATCAGAGGCCATTTCCAGTTATTGTAGCTGATTTGTACCAAACCGGTCAAAGCAACGACACCGCAGATTCCCCAATCGGTATAATAGAGAGAAGTCAGGGAAAACAGGGCGATAAAAAAGCCGGAAATCAAGGCAGCTTTCAGGTAAGGAACTTCATTACGGGTAGTAATTAAAGTGGCTGCCATACCATGGTTGGATTCTAAAAATTGTACAAACAACATCAGTAAAAGAGGACCTGGAGGTAAAAGTTGGGTTTTACTGTGAAATAGTTCCAAAGCCCAGGGACCTAATAGGACCAGGCATAAGGCTCCGAGGATATATAGAAGGTAGAATACAAAAATACCTTCTCCGAATATTCTGCGGATATCCGGGAGGTTATTGTCGATCCTATCCTTGTAGATTTCAGGAATATGAGTGCCTAAATAAAGTGGGGATACCCCTGACAGAATATTTATAAGATTAACGGTTAGACCATAACTGGCAACTGTTTCCAGAGGTAAAAACATAGATATGAAAAGCAAATTGCCTTTTTGGACAAAATATCCACCCAAACTGCTTAATCCATTTTTTTTGGCATTTACCCATAAAATAGGTAATAATTTTTCTTTTGTTGCTTGGGTATTCCGGAGGATTTTGCGGAGACCGTTTCGGTAGAAAAAATGAATCGCCACCAACCGATTGATAATAATAGATAGAAAGTTGGCTGTGGCTACTGCAATTAAGCCATAGCCTGCAATCAGACCCAAGGCGGCTAAAACGAGATAGGTGGAACGGGTGATAATGATGAGTTGGTTGTTTTCTTTTACAAGGCCTCTACCTACTAGTAATGCATTATAATAGGAATAATAAAGATTTAAAACGGTGGAAGTGGTGTATATAAACCATGAAATCATGATTTCTTCATTAGCTGCGATGTGGTTTGTTCGATCATCGATATACCAACTACCTGCAGTCAGGAGGAGAAAAATGACCAAAAGCGAAATACCTCCGTAAAAACGTTTCATTACAGAAATCATGTTTTTGAGAAGCGGGTAGTTGGGATGATCCAGATGAGTTTGGCCTTTATCCAGACCTTTGGCCTGAAGTTTTACAGCCCCACTGAATACATAGGCGACATTTCGGGTAAAAGTCGGCTGAAAACCGAAGTCGATCATTTGTACCAGACTCGAAATAGTCAGGAAAATGTACCAGACTCCCAATATATCTGCCGGGAGAAGTTTTAATATCACCGGGAGTAAAAGTATTCCTGCTCCGATGTTAAAGAATTGGGCAATGTATCCCCACAAAACATCTTTTTTGGTGATATGAATTTCCATTACTTTTTTTACGGTAAATGGTGAAAATACTTTGTTAGGCCTGATCCGAGGAACACTTCCGATTTTTTCTGATATACCCGATAATACTTCCCAGAAGAGCTAAAATTAATAAAATGGAACTGATTTGTGAGATCAGAGCTCCCTGATAAGCAGATCTTGGATTATACACTAAAGTAATAGTATGTTCCCCTGCCGGAACAGACAGGCCTCGTAAAATATAATCGGTACGGAATAGTTCACCGGGTTGGTCGTCGATGTAAGCTTGCCAGCCTTCGGGATAATATACTTCACTGAATACAGCCAGTTGTTCCTGGGAGGCTTTTGTTTTATAAGTCAGTTTATTAGGAGCGTAGGAAATCAGTTGAATCGTTGCGGTTGAATCGAACCGGATGTTCTTACCTGCTACAGCCTGGGCAAAATCGCGGCCGATAATAGCTGTCTTTTCAGGATCGATAGCTTTCAGGCTTAAAATTTCTTCATCAGGAGTGTCGACGAGTTGATAATTTTCGACAAACCAAGCATTTCCTGATCTGGCGGTGTTTTCGATCGGTGTGCTGTTGGCTGATAGAATGATATATTTGGTATTTAGCATGTTGATGACAGATAGCTTTTGTAAGCTCGAATCTATATCTGCCCGTGTTTGTCCTCTTTGCAAATCATTGGCTAAAGACTGAATTTCAGGAACCAGATGATAATCGATTATATCCTGATAACGCTGTAGTTTAGCAGCACTATATCCTCCGATTGTTTTATGATAAAAACTGGAATGTGAGTCGTTAAAAGTATTTACGGCCAAATCCAAAACCCGGTAATGGATATCGGTATCTTTCAATATCTCTTTATCGACAGGCCGTAAATTAAAATTGTTAGTAAATTCACGTGGTGTAACGAAATGGTCGTTATTTAGATACCGTTTGTCTAAACTCCACATATCTAAGATGATAAGTAGTCCGAGAAGGGTTATGGACGAGGATAATTTTATTTTTTTCATATAACCGGCCCAAATGGTAGCTGCACCTGCCAGAATAAAAAGTAATGAACGGAAGGCATCACTTCGTAGCATACTTTGGCGATCTTCGGGTAGGGCTTGTTGTAGCCAATCCGGGAATTGGCTGTCTGCCGGGGAAGTAAAACTACCGGCAAGGCTTGGAAGAAGAGCGAATAACAAACAAAAACCACCTGTAATCCCCAAGGCTAGTTTCAGTCCTTTAATGACTCTTTTCTTCTCGATTTTATCCGAGAAAATCTGATGAAGACTATAAAATCCCAACAGAGGAATAGTTAACTGCAGGATGGTTAGAATCATAGAAGGTACCCGGAATTTGTTATATAGAGGTACGTAATCGAAAAACAAGCTGGAGAGCCACATAAAATGTTTTCCCCATCCCAATAGTAAGGCTAACAGTGATATCCCGGCGATCCACCATTTGGTTGTGCCTTGGAGAACAACTAAACCCAATACGAACAAAAACACCGAAATCGCTCCCATATACATCGGGCCGGCAGTAAAGGCTTGAGGTCCCCAATAGGTCGGCATTTGTTTGATGACTTGTTCAGCATTCGGAACCCCTCCTTGTTTTAAGATTTCATATGTTTTGGATTTTTTACTGAGTTCACTGGCTGAAGCTCCTCCGTTAAAATTAGGAATAAGCAGATTCGGCGTTTCTTCTATACCGTAACTCCAGGCTGTTGCATATTCTTTATTCAATCCACCCTGGGTCTGATTCCCTTGGGCATGAGCCATTTGTAATTCAGAACCGCCCCGCATCGTGTATTTACTGTATTCCCAGTTGGGCCAAAGTCGGTTGACGTTCGTACCTGCTGCCAATATCGTGGCCAACAACACAAAACAAGATGTTTTGATGAAAGCAGGTAAAGTCTTGTTTTTAATAGCAGAGACCAATTGAGCGATAACATAAGCCAGAATGATCATACCCAGATAAAAAGTGATTTGGGGATGGTTGGCTGCAATTTCAAAAGACAGGGCAAATCCGAAAAGAACCGCCCCTAAAAATGCTTTTTTACGATAAGCATAGACCACTCCGGCTAATACCATCGGCATAAGAGCGATAGCTACCATTTTCGAATTGTGCCCCACTTGCAGGATTTGAAAGTTATAGGCACATAAACCGAAGGCCAAAGCTCCGACAATAGAGAGCCGGACATTGATTCCCATCGCAAGCAACAGCAAAAAGAAACTGACAAAAGTCAAGATCAGATAAGAAGCAGGGCGTGGACCCCAAAATAAATGATTGTAGATAGTTTCAAGATAGTTTCCTTTGTAATGAGCTCCGATCATGGTTGTCGGCATGCCACTGAACATCGAATTGGTCCAGAAAGATTCTTCTCCTGTCTGTTTTTTATAATCGTCTCTTTCTTTTGCAGCTCCCTGGTAAGAGGAAATATCCGCTTGATTGATGATTTTCCCTTCCAAAACAGGTGAAGCATAAATATAAGCGATCAGGATAAATATAATAAGCGCAATGGCGTAAGGCAAACAAGATCTGAAATTGATTTTTGTCATGACTGTACTTTTGAATAATGAACAAACAAAGATAAAGAATTATTTGGTATATGAAATTGCCGGAATGATTTGATTCTTAAATAGTCGTTAGAGCCGAAGTAAAAGCCATAAAGCGGTTTTTTGGATTTTCAATTTTCGGGCCATCCGGACCGAAAAGGGGACCTCCCGGACCAATTGCCGTATGGTTGGATTTTTGCGTATGGTAACTAATTGGATAAAAGCCTGATAACAGGATTTGTGATGTATTTCATTTTTCAGGGTACGCCATAAAACATGTAAAGTTGAAAAGAAATAGTCCCATAGGTGTTCATCTCTGAGGTGATGGGTAGTGAGGAAGTGATCCAAGTACATTAAATGGTTGATCACCAGTCGGGTTGAATTGTAGATATAACTGCTTGCCTGGTTTTTTTGGTGAAAAACATGATGATAGAGTATCAGGGGAATACAAGTGATTCGGTTGGCTGCATGAAAGACCTGAATCAAAAAAAGCAGGTCTTCGTATGTGATTTCTCTGTTATCTGAAAACCATATGTTGTGGTTTTCCAAGATTTCTCTTTTGTAGAGGATGTGCCACATATACCCCCAATGGGTAAAAGGTCTCCACTCCTGCTCCTTTTTCCAGTCACCGATGAGGTGGGAGAAGATTTCTTGTTTCAATTGTTCTTGGTTAGGACAGTCAGGGTAATATGGATGAGGAATGATCCGATCCGGATAAATGCTGTCGAAATTGGAGATGGCAATATCGGCCTGATCTTCCCTGGCCTTTTGGTATAATTTTTCGTACATATCCAATTCCCTCCAGTCATCGTGGTCCGAAAAACCGATGTATTCTCCCCGGGCGATTTTAAGTCCTTCATTGCGGCTTAAACCGATATTCAGATTTTGTTCGTTGATTATCAGCCGGATGCGTGGATCTTTTTCGGCATACTCCCGGGCGATCCGGTCGCTACCGTCGGTGGGACAGTCTAGAACCAAAATGATTTCGATATCCTTTAATGTTTGATTAACAAGTGTATCCAGGCATTTTTCCAGGAATTTGCCGGCATTATAAATGGGGACGATGATACTTACTTTGGGTGTCATATACCTGTTTATATAGATTTTGACAAAGGTACGGATAATATTGTGAGTTTAAATACAACAAAGGCATTTGCATTTGAGAGAAAGTTCGGTTATTTTCGCCTATTTTAAAATTATATTTATATGAAAATAATTTACAATATTCCAAATATAATTCGAATGGCTGGTATGGAGCGTATACTGGCAATTAAAGCAAATTATTTGGCCGGATTGACCGGAATGGAAGTTGTGATTATAACCTATGAACAAAAAAATCTACCCTTGGCTTTTGATTTTTCGGATAAAATCCGGTTTTATGATTTGGATATCGATTATGCGGCATGTAGGGGAAAAAATATTTTTTGGAATAAGATACGCAGAATAATTTATACGAAACGCCATCAAAGGCGGTTAGAGGAAATATTATTGAAAGAAAAGCCTGATATTACGATTTCCATGATGACCGGACGAGAGCGGGAATGGTTGTATCGATTGAAAGATGGAAGTAAAAAAATACTGGAATGTCATTTTTCTTATTTTAGTTATCAAAATGTCAAAGGAATAATTAACCGATATAAGATTAAAAGATTTTTAAACAAGATAAAATACTATGATCGTCTGGTGGTTTTGACGGAAGAAGACCGAAAAGATTGGGGAAGAAAGGATAATATCGTGGTTATACCGAATGCATTGACTTTTTATCCTAAGGAATCTGCCGATTTGTCTATTCCCAGAGTTATTGCAGTGGGACGTCTGTCAGCACAAAAAGGATTTGATCGTTTAATCGCTATTTGGGCTGAAATAGAACCTTATTTTCCGGATTGGAAATTAACTATTATCGGCTCCGGGGAATTACAAGATACTTTGGAACGGCAAATTGGGTTATTGAAGTTAAAATCGGTAGAAATATGTCCACCACGGGCAGAAATCATTCGGGAATATTTAGGTAGTTCGGTTTATGTGTTGACATCCCGGCATGAAGGTTTTCCTATGGTATTACATGAAGCGATGGCATGTGGATTACCTGTAGTGGCTTATACCTGTAAATGTGGTCCCCGGGATATTATTCAGGACCGGCAGGATGGTTTCTTGATAGAGGAAGGCGATGAGAACGAATTTGTAAAGCGATTGAGCCAGTTAATGGCAGATTCTTCACTGAGGCAGAAAGTGGGAAATGAAGCCCGCCGGAATATTATTCGTTTTGCTTTGCCATCGGTTATGAAGAAATGGGAAAATTTATTTATAACTTTAGCCTCTCAAGATGAGTGATATGATTTCAATTATTATACCTGCATATAATGCTGCTGATTATCTGGCGCAGACAATCGAAAGTGTTTTGAATCAAACCTATTCTGATTTTGAATTGATCTTGATCGATGACGGAAGTACGGATCGTACACGTGAGATTATTAAAGATTACCAATGCAAAGATGCGCGAATAAAGTATTTTTATAAAGAGAATGGAGGAGTATCTTCGGCCCGGAATCTAGGACTTCAAAAGGCTATCGGTGATTTCGTGTCTTTTTTGGATAGTGACGATCTTTGGGATAGACGTTTTCTCGAGTTGATGTATCATAAATTAGTGGCTGGAGGGGAATTAGCCTGTTTTTGTGGTTATATTGAAAAAAGAGGGGATACCATCACGAGGTATCCCGGCCATTTTGGAGCGGTAGACGTATTGAAGGAGAAGTTGAGGGTCGGTTCGTTTCGGGTTTCTACAGACTGTTGGCTCATCGATCGTAAATTTCTTTCCGCTGAGCATATTACTTTTACAGAAGGATGTCACTACATGGAAGATTTAGAGTTCTTTGTCAAATTATTATTTAGAGCTACTAATCAACGGATTACTTATGTTCCGGAATATTTGTCTTATTATGTTTTGAGAAAAAACTCTTTATCTTATCAAGACCTGATGGTTTTACCTTTATCTGTTATGAATCAGATTCTCGATGTATTGAAACGAATATATAATTGGATAGAGATTCAGCATGCTGAGTCGGAGTATTACCTGGAGTGTTTGAAAATATCAATAAGAGAACGGTATATTAAATTCTTATGGGATGTATTGTTGCTTGGGAATGCTGAGGATTTCAAAATGTTGTTAAGCTGGTATTGTAGAGATAAGGAAAAGTATATCTCCATGAAATTATCCTTACCTTTTAAATATAAAATATGGTCATGGGCTGTCTTTCCGGTCTGTTGCCGTTATGTAGCCCTCTTCGTTCTACGTCCATATATACGATACAAAAGAAAGGTTAAGATGCAAAAGTTAAAAGCCTGAATAGCCTGTTAATCATTCAATATCTGACTGATAAATCGGGGATAATTTTTTCCCGCGTTAAATTTTTCTTCCCATAACCGGCGAGGATGGAAACGGTCTTTATGTTCATATACCCGGACAATCTGGTCGGCCAATTCCTGAGCGGAAAAGTGAGGATCAAGTAATACTCCTGATTCGGAAGTCACGATTTCGTTCGTTCCTCCTACATTAGTCGCTATAACAGGGATATTGAATGAAATGGCTTCCATAATACTGACGGGAAGACCTTCACTGGCACTGACATTGACAAATATATCTACTGGATGGTGAAGATAATGTCCGATCACTTCCCGATTTGTAATAGCTCCTGTCAGGTTTACGGTCAGATTGGCTGGTAGTTGTTGGAGCTGTTGTTGTAAAGCATTGAATCCTTTTCCTCCTCCGATGTGTGTCCATTGAATAGGACGGTCAGGAATCAAAAGTAAGGATTTTAGGATCAAAGAAACCCGTTTTACCGGGACAACATTAGAACAACTGAGGATATGAATAACTCCATCCTCGTTTTTTATTTTGGAAATCCCATGGTCTTTAGTACCTAAATAACTGCAATAGGCACTGAATTTATATTGTCCAAAATTCTTTTTCGCATATTCCAAACCTTGTTTGGAGATGAAAACAGCCTTATTCAGGCTTTCGAATACTTCCTTTCTGAAAGGGATATATTGATGTGGACGTAAATCCGCATATAAATCAGTTCTGTGAAAACGGACTATTTTTTTGTCTTTATTGTGGATGAAAGGCAGGATGTAGGCCATACCGATGCCCCAATAAAAATAGACAGTACTTTCCGTGGACTGCCGGTTTAGCCGTTTGAAGTTTTTATCGGCAAGGATACACCGGCAGGTAATGGCGGTAGCGATATACTTTTTGAATTTATACAGAGAAGTATAGGCTTTTTCCGATATCAATTTTTTGAAAAAATAAAAGAGTGGACTGAAACAAAATAATCCTTTGAATACAAGTTCCCCCGAACTTCGGAATATCGGAGGGAAAACGATACAATTTGCAGGTAGAGAACGTTGCTCCTGGGTGGAACTGGTTTTGGGCAGAATGTAAATCCGGTCGAATTCCCGTGATAAATATTCGATTTCATTTTCTATAAAGCTTTCTCCTTTTCCGTATGGAAAACTTTCAGTGAAAAAAATGAGTTGTTTCATTCCGGGCATAGGGATTAGAATTTATAAAATCTGTTCCAGAATACCGGTGATATACTTGGCTGCCTTACCGTCTCCGTAAGGGTTTACGGCTTGGCTCATGCGGGTGTATTCCTCAGGATTGTCCAACAGAGAAGAGGCTAGCCGGATAATCTCTTCGGAACGGGTTCCTGTGAGTTTGGCTGTACCTGCTTCCAAGGCTTCAGGGCGTTCTGTCGTTTCACGCATAACGAGTACCGGTTTTCCTAAACCGGGAGCTTCTTCCTGTATACCTCCACTATCGGTCAATAAAAAATAAGCGATTCCCATCAGGAAGACAAAGGGCAGATATTCTAAAGGGGAAATCAGGTAAATATTGGGGGTGGAATGAGAATTACCCAGTATTTCAGTCACCGGCTGGCGTACATTCGGGTTCAAATGCACAGGGTAGACGAAATCTACTTCAGGATATTGGCTGGCCAGCTGTTTGATCGCTTGACAGATATGCATGAAACCCTCACCGAAGTTTTCACGTCTGTGCCCTGTAATGAGTACTAATCTTCTTTTTTGTTGTTTCCAGTTTTCTAATTTTTCTGATGGAATCTCCAGCTTGTTGAATTGTTCCCTTAAACTTTCTTGTGTGGTTTTGTCCTGTTCTATTTTTCGGTTAATCCACAATAGGGCATCGATAACCGTATTGCCGGTGACAAAGATGTGATCGGGCCGACAGTTTTCTGCCAATAGATTTGCCTGGGCTTTCTGTGTCGGGGCAAAATGCCAGTCGGCAATCCGGCCGGTGATCTGCCGGTTCATTTCTTCCGGCCAGGGATTATAAGGCTGATGTGTCCGAAGGCCCGCTTCGATGTGGCCGACAGGAATCTGTTGATAAAAAGCAGCCAGAGCGGCAGCCATAGAGGTTGTCGTATCTCCGTGTACTAATACCAGATCCGGCTTGGACTGCTGCAATACATCCCGTAAATTTATAAGAATTCTACTCGTAATATCATATAAATCCTGGCCCGGTTGCATGATATTCAAATCGTAATCAGGACATATATCGAAAAGTTTTAAAACCTGATCTAACATTTCCCGGTGTTGCCCTGTTACACAGATTTCGATTCCGAGCGAACGGCTTTGCCCGGTTTCTTTGATTAATGGCGCCATCTTTATCGCTTCAGGACGCGTTCCGAAAATGAATAAGATTTTTTTCATCCAATTTATTTTTTGAATATTCCACAGAAATCAAGGATAAGCTTACTGTTGTCATAAGGAAGTGTTTTAAACTCTTTATGAGCAACCAGAAAAGCGATAATATCGGCCTGTCGGTAAGCGTATCCGGTTTCCGACAATTGAAATTGTGGGTGTTGCGAAATATTAGGTTCGACAATCAGACAGGCTTCGGGAAATTCAGACACTATTTTTTCTGCGATATATTTTGCCGGACTTTCCCGTAAATCATCGATATCTGCCTTGAAAGCAAGTCCCATCAAAGCTATTTTCGGCTTTCTTTTATTTTCAAGCTGGTAAGTAAAAATCGTATTTTTAATTTTTTCTGCACACCAGAATGCTTTGTAATTATTAATTTCCCGGGCTTTTCCGATCAATTGCGACTCTAAAGGAAAATCGGAGGTGATGAAATAAGGATCGACTGCAATACAGTGACCACCTACTCCGGCGCCAGGTTGAAGAATATTGACACGAGGATGTTTGTTGGCCAGTTGGATCAATTCCCATACATTAATCCCTGCTTTGTCGCATATAATAGAGAGCTCGTTTGCAAAAGCAATCTGTACATCCCGGGAGGAATTTTCCACTAACTTACACATTTCTGCTGTAGGGGAATTAGTGGAATGTAAGGAGCCGCTGACAAAATGGGAATAGAACGCCATAGCCTGCCGGGTCGATTCCGGCGTATAACCACCGATGACCCGGTCATTGTATTTGAGTTCGTACAGAGCGTTGCCGGGCAGAATGCGTTCCGGACAATAGGCGATAAAGATCTGATCTTCTAACTCCGGACGTTCACTGAAAATCAGTTGTGCCATTTTTTGAGTGGTACCGACGGGAGAGGTCGATTCGAGAATATATAGGTCTCCTTTCTTTAAGTAAGGGATAATCTGACGTGTTGCGGCAGTGACATAGGATATGTCAGGCTGATGATGTTCATTGAACGGGGTCGGAACTACGATCAGAAACACATCACTCGGACTGGGAGTGAGAGAAGCTTTTAAACGGCCGTTCCGGATATTTTTCTCTACAATTTCCTGTAAACCTGGCTCCTGATTGCTGATTGCACAGTTATTGATATTATTGACCACATTTTCATTGATATCGACTCCGGTCACTTGTAGGCCTGCATCGGCGACGAGTGCTGCTGTCGGGAGACCGATATATCCTAGACCCATAAACAATACTGACTTCTGCATAATTTCTATTTTTGTTCGATTACTCTATTGATGAAAAATATGTTCAGGATGGCTTATTTACTAACGTATTGAAAATATCACATAATTGTCCGGTTTCATTTTTTCGTTCGAATTGCTCGATTTGAAAGCTCAAGCTAGGTAAAACACCTGAGGAAAGACGTGACAATAAAATGAAAATTTCTTCTTCATTGTGGTGAGCGATACAAAACCCGGAATTCGTGGTTTTGATAATTTCACCGGCTTCTCCTGTGGGATCTCCTAAGCAAAGAATCGGTTTACGGGTTCCTAAATATTCAAAAATTTTACCGGGGACAATACCTTTGCCATTAGCGACCTGATTGATCACTAATAACAAAAGATCGGATTGTTGCAATTCTGCAATAGAAGCAATATGAGGCATATAAGGTTTGAGTATCACTTTGTTGCCCAGGTTCAGCTGCTGTATTTCCTGTTTCAATTCCGGGCATGTATTCCCGATAAATTGTAATTTTATATTGGAATCTTCTAAGCGGCTGAGAGCACGTAATAAAGCATGGGGTATTCTGTCCTCGGATAGTTCCCCCGTGTAAGTGATCAGGAAATCCTCTGTGTTCTTGGACTTTGGCTTTGGGAAATCACTCGGATCATAACCGTTATAGATGACTTCGATTTTCCGGTCGACATGTGTTTTGATACATGTCGCGTAGTCGTTGGCCGCAGCAACAAGTCGGTCGGCAGAACGGAAAACCGATTTTTCAAAATGACTGTCGATTTTTCTTGTCAACCAGGTACGTTTGTAAGATTGATAATGAACCAATTCAGACCAGGGATCCCTGAAATCTGCAACCCATTTAATCTTATTCTGTTTAGCTATTTTTTGTGCTATAAGCTGTAAACTGTGTGGAGGAGAAGAAGAATAAATCAAATCGATGTGCTCTTGTTCGATGATTTTTTTTGCTGCTTTAACTGCATAGGCATACCATCCGATCCGGGCATCGGGAATGAATAAATTCAGGCGTATCCATTTGGCTAAACGTTCAACGAAAGTTTTATCCTTTTGGCCAAAAACATTGGCATTATTATGTGTATTTCCTTTTTTACCGGTTAACATCCGGTAAAGTTGGAAGGGTTGGAAAGCTTTTGTTTTATATACCTGTATGTTATCCGGAATTTCTTGGATCAGTGAAGGATCGATAGCCGGATATTCCCCGTTTTCAACAGTTAATATAACAGGTTCCCAACCGAAAAACCTCATGTATTTTACGAATTTCAGAGTCCTCTGTATAGCCGGTCCTCCAGCTGGTGGCCAATAATAAGTAACAATTAAAACTTTTTTCAATTCAGACATTGGGTCGATTCTATATTGACGTAGCAAAGTTAAAATAATAATAATACATATCATATTTCTTTGTCTTTACAATCCTGATTTTCCAAATGAAAAAATATTCTTTACCTTTGGAAAAATTAGGAATTGGATTTATGCCTTATTTGTCATTGATCGTACCCGTATATAATCGTCCGCAAGAGGTTCAGGAATTGTTGGAAAGTCTGGCGGCTCAGGATAGCCGTGATTTTGAAATCATTATTGTCGAAGATGGTTCGACAGTACGTTGTGACCGGATCGTGGAGCAGTATAAGTCTGCTATCGATATCAAGTATTTTTTTAAAGAAAATAGCGGACCTGGCCTGAGCCGGAATTATGGTGCCGAAAGAGCCGAAGGGAAATATGTGGTCTTTCTCGATTCGGATTGTATTATTCCCCGGCAATATACTCAGGTGGTACGGCAAGCTTGCCAGGAGGCCGGTGTAGATGCTTTCGGAGGACCCGACCGGGCACACGATTCTTTTACGAATATACAAAAAGCCATTAATTATTCGATGACCTCCTTTTTTACTACGGGAGGTATACGGGGACAAAAACAGTCGATGGAAAAATTTCATCCCCGGAGTTTTAACATGGGTTTTTCCCAGGAGGTGCTGAAAGCTACCGGGGGATTCTCCGGTCTGCGTTTTGGGGAGGATATCGATATGAGTATCCGCATCATGGCTGCCGGATTTAAAACCTGTCTGTTGCCCGAGGCCTATGTTTTTCATAAACGCCGAACTTCTTTCCGAAAGTTTTTCAAGCAGGTGTATAATTCGGGTATGGCCCGGATCAATCTGTACCTTTTACACCCCCATTCTTTGAAATTGGTGCATTTCCTGCCGGCTTGTTTTGTTATCGGTTGTTTGTTGTGCTTGTTGGGAGGGATATTTTTTTCTTGGTATTGCCTGCTTCCTTTGCTCTTATTAATATTTGTCTTTTTTATCGATTCTTGGCGGTTGAATAAAAGTATAAAGGTCGCGTTTTTGTCGATTGTGGCTGCTTTTATTCAGTTATTTGCCTATGGAATAGGTTTCATTCATGCCGTTTTTGCAGCTTTGATATTGAAAAGACCGGTGAAAGGCATGTTTGTGCGGAATTTCTATAAATGAAGAAAACTTCCTGCCTGATTATACTGGTTTTCAGGGACGAAGTTCCGCCGGTCAGAAATCTGTAAAATTTCACCTGCCCGGGTTTTCGGAGCTCACGAATCAGGCTTGTAAAACCGTTCCTCTTCTTTATAAAATCCTTTTGAAATAGGCGATGGTTTCCTTTAATCCGCCTTCTAATTCAATTGCCGGCATCCAGTCCAGCTTCGATTGAGCCAGGGTGATATCCGGTTTACGTTGGGTCGGATCGTCTGAGGGGAGAGGCTGAAATACAATCTTCGATTTGGAATTTGTCAACCGCAGCACAGTTTCTGCTAACTGTAAAATTGTGAATTCACAAGGATTTCCCAAGTTTACGGGCCCGGTGAAATCATCTCCCGTATCCATCATTTTTATCATGCCTCGAATGAGATCGTCTACATATTGGAAACTACGGGTTTGCCGGCCATTTCCGTAGATCGTGAGGTCTTTATCCTGTAGAGCCTGGACAATAAAGTTCGAAACGACGCGGCCATCCTGGGGATGCATATTCGGGCCGTATGTATTGAAGATACGGATAATCTTGATCTTTACCTTATATTGCCGGTGATAATCCATAAAAATGGTCTCTGCACAGCGTTTACCTTCGTCGTAACAGGAACGGATACCGATGGGATTTACATTTCCCCAATAATATTCAGCTTGCGGATGGATTTGCGGATCTCCGTATACCTCACTGGTCGATGCTTGCATGACCTTACACTTTACCCGATTGGCTAGCCCCAGAACATTGATGGCTCCCATAACCGACGTGTTGATGGTTCGGATAGGATCGTACTGATAATGGATGGGTGAAGCCGGACAAGCCAGATTATAAATCTCATCTACTTCTGCATAGAAGGAATTCATGATATCGTGGCGGATGACTTCAAAATAAGGATGCTGGATAAGAGGAAGTATGTTTTCTTTATTTCCTGTGAAGTAATTGTCCAGGCAAAGAACCTCATTTCCTTCATCTAGTAGACGCTTACAAAGGTGTGAACCGATAAAGCCGGCACCGCCGGTAATTAATATCCTTTTTTTCATGAAAATAGGGTTAAAAAAAACAGGAAGAGTCGTACTCACTCCTCCTGTTTTTTTCATATTTATGCTTTCTATCAATAGAATTTGTATCTCTGGTCAATTATTTCGCCATTTTTCAAGATAGCTTGAATAGCCTGATAGTTCGCACGATACATATTACTTTGTTGTAAGGCTTGTTTGCTTTGAGCGACCATATCCGGTGTTACCTCTTCGGTTGTCCGGTTGTTGACCAGGATCAGATATACCCCCTGATTTCCTTCGATCGGTTCGGAGATCTTTCCTTGTTCGGTTATGCTGGAAGCAGCGATTACTTTAGGTTCGATTCCTGCTCCCGGAATTTGGAAAGAATTGAATGAAATTTCGTTGGCTTCTTTGACTTCCAAACCGGCTTTCTGGGCAATGGAAAGTAAACTTTCACTACCGCTCTTAGCCGATGCCAGTTCTTTTTTCAACAAATCGGCTTTCTTCTTCTGTATCAGGATCCGTTTGATATTACCGGCAACCTTATTGAGCGGAGCGATACCTTCTTCGTCGATTTCTGTCAGTACGGCGATGGTGAATTTGTTCCCGTTTTCAAAGATGGTCGAACCATCGTTTGTTTTTAAAACTTCGTCCACCTCTTCGGCCATATAAGCCTGGCGGATCATTTCACGGGCACTCTCCATACCGGCGATTGTTTTATCGTTTTTGCCGATGGTAGCGATACGTTTGGTTAAACCGCTTTCTTCGACTTTTTTGTTAAAGTTGTCGAGATTGGATACTTCAATAGCAAAAGTACGTGCATCGTTGTAAATCTGATTAGTGGTTTTAGCAGATGGAGAAACTTCTTTTTCAACCGTTGCAATCTGGATTTTTTTCACCGGTTTAGCCATGTCCGTTACCTGCAACACATGTGCACCATATTGTGTCAAGACTACCTTGATATCGTTTTTCTTAGCGAAGAAGGCAGAATCGCTGAAAGGCTGTACCATCGTTCTTGATGTAAACCAACCCAGATCGCCTCCGTTGACTGCTGAATTTTGGTCTATGGAATTAGTTTTAGCCAATTCTTCGAAATCAGCTCCTTTTCTTAACAGATCGGCTAAGCTATCTGCTATATTTTTTGCTTGTGCATAATCCTGATTTTGAGGAGCGATCAGAATGTGGCGGGCTCTTACAGAATCAGGCAACATTTTGACAGAAGCAACTCTGGAGATTTTATAGGCGTTATTTTCCAGATAAGGACCGAATACGGCTTTCTCATTATTAAAAAGGAATTGAGCCATACTGTCGTTTGCTATTTCATCTTGTTTGAAATAGTTCCGGTCGGCTTTTTTCTCGGAAGAAAGGTTTACAAACTCCAGTGGGTCTGCACTTTCTTTGAATTCTTTCACCAGGTCGTTCACTGCTCCTTCAGTCTCGGAGAAATCTTCTCCGGAAGGTTCAATATCAAAGTTGACGTAAACAATTTTCCGCGATTCCGGTTGTTCGAAGCTCTTCTGATGTTTGTTGTAATATTCTTTGATCTCCCCGTTGCTTACGTTGATCGTAGAATCTTCAATTGTAGAATAGTTTTTGACGATATAACTGATGTCGGCTTTATCAGCACTGTTGGCTGCTGCTTCTTGTGCCTGGGCATCCGTAATATACAGCGCTTTGGCGACAATTGCATTGTATTTCGCCATTTTCCGGCTGTCGGAAACTTCTTTTTCCATGTTCAGCCAATATGCTTTCTGCGGAATATTATTGGGAGCGGAGATTACTTTTTTTACATAATCTCTGGCACCGGCATAATCGATTTCGCCCGTATTCGGATTTGTAAAAAGCTGGCGTAATGCCGGGCTCATATTTTCGCCGAGTAATGCATCGTACAATTCATCACCACTGACATCGATACCGATTTCATCATATTCTCTTTGCATCAATTGTTCCATGATCATTTGCTGCCAGGTGTTTTCCCGCAACATGGTCTGCTGTTCTTCATTCAGTGAAGATACATTGTTCATCGCTTTGATCATTTCTTCATTTTTACTGACGCGGTTTTGGAAATCTATGATAGATACTCCCTCTCCTGCGATCTCGCCAATCTGATTCCGTTGGCTATTGAAAATTCTTGAACCTGAATTTAATGCATCTCCTACAATGAATGCTATCAGGGCCAGACCGATCACAATACTAACAAGTAGTCCGCCGCGATTTCTGATTGTTTGTAATGTTGCCATTTATATTAAAAATTTAATGTTTTTTACGGTTTACATTATTTTTAGAGGCTACGAAGATAGATAAAAGTGCATTGTTGTGCAAATTTTCGGGCTCGCTTTTCCTCACTTTATTTCAGGTTTATTTCCTGACACACATCCTTTTAATAAAGAAATGGTTTAATTTTTCTTTTTCGTGGTCGTTTGGGCTTTTCGGACAGGCGTTTTTTTGCTGCTTCCGCCTGTCTTTTTCTTGCTACTTTCTTTCTCGATCAATTCCATACATTTTTCTAATGTAAGCTCGTCTGCTTTACATGTTTTAGGGATTTTATAGTTCGCTTTATTGTAAGAAATGTAAGGTCCGAAGCGGCCGTTCAGGATTTGCACTCCATTATCGAAAACTTTTATCAGTTTATTCCGGTCACTTTCTCTTTTTTCTTCAATGCGTTGAATGGCTGTCTCGAGAGTGATGGTCCCCGGATCGTCTTCTCCTTTTTTCAAAGATACGAACACATTGTTGTGTTTGATATAAGGTCCGAACCGGCCGATCCCGATACTGACGTCTTTATCTTCGTACTGGCCGATTTTACGTGGAAATTTGAATAAACCCAAGGCCTCTTCCAGGGTGATGGTTTCCATGAGCTGTCCTTTTAAAAGGCCTGCATAACGTACATGCTCTCCTTCCCCGATTTGTGCCATCGGACCGAACCGGCCGATTCGTACACTCACTGTCTCGCCGCTTACCGGATCCGTACCTAGAATTCTTTGCCCGCTATTCCGTTCCGAATTTTTGAGGGTAGATTCGACGGTTTCATGGAAAGGATGATAGAATTCTCCGATCATCTTTTGCCATTCGACAGACCCTTCGGCAATATCGTCGAGGGCTTCTTCTGCTTCAGCGGTGAAGTTATAGTCCATGATATTGGTGAAATGCTCCGATAGAAAATCAGTAACTACCATACCCATATCGGAAGGGAAAAGTTTTTTCTTTTCTGCGCCGAATATCTTTTTGTTGGGTTTGATTTTAATATCGTTGCCCTTCAGTTCGATCTGTTCGATATTACGCTCGACGCCTTCCCGGGATTCTTTGATGATGTAGCCCCGGTTTTGTATAGTTGTGATCGTCGGAGCATAGGTAGAAGGACGTCCGATACCCAAAGCTTCCATTTTCTTTACCAGACTGGCTTCGGTGTATCTCGGCGGATGAAGGGTGTATTGTTCTATAGCTGTAATGAGCTGACGTTGTAACTGGTCTCCCGGAGCTAAAGCAGGTAATAGACCGGCCTGTTCATCATCGGTTTCTTCGTCATGTGATTCCATGTATACTTTCAGAAAACCGTCGAAAATAATCACTTCACCGGTTGCCGTAAAGGGGATGGAATGGTTGGATAAACCGATGATCATATTGGTCCTTTCCAATTGGGCGTCCGCCATTTGCGAAGCCAGAGTCCTTTTATAAATCAGTTCATATAATTGTTGCTCGTTCCGGTCGCCTTCTATGGCCGTTTTGTTCATATAGGTAGGCCGGATAGCTTCGTGGGCTTCTTGTGCTCCTTTGGTCTTGGTCGCGAAATTCCGTGGTTTGGAATATTTTTCTCCCAATGTTTCGCAAATGACCGCTTTGGCTGTCCGGATGGCCAGATCGGAGAGATTGACCGAGTCGGTACGCATATAGGTAATAAGCCCGTGTTCATAAAGCTTTTGTGCTACCGACATGGTCTGGGATACCGAAAAACCCAGTTTTCTGGAAGCTTCCTGTTGTAATGTGGAAGTGGTGAACGGGGGAGCAGGCTTGCGGGTCGTCGGCTTGGTCTCTGCACTATCCACATGGAAAATAGCTGTTTTACAGGCTTCCAGATAAGTAAGTGTCGTTTCTTTATCGGTAAAACGGGTCTGTACTTCGGCTTTTAATTGAGCATGTTGCTGGGTTTCGAAAGTTCCGCAAACCCGGTAATATTGTTGTTCTTTGAAAGCATTGATTTCGCGTTCGCGTTCAACGATCAGTTTTACGGCAACGGATTGCACCCGGCCGGCAGAAAGTGAAGGCTTTACCTTTTTCCATAACACCGGCGACATTTCGAATCCGACCAAACGGTCCAATACCCGCCGGGCCTGTTGGGCATCCACCAGATTTTTGTCAATGTTTCTTGGGTTTTGAATCGCATGGAGAATCGCATCTTTGGTAATCTCATGAAATACTATTCGCTTGGTGTTCTCCGGTTTTAATTTCAACACCTCAAATAAATGCCATGCAATGGCTTCTCCTTCACGGTCCTCATCGGAAGCCAGCCATACGGTCTTCGCTTCCTTGGCCAGTGTTTTCAGCTCTTTGACGATTGTTTTCTTGTCGGAAGATATTTCATATTTAGGCTGAAAATTATGTTCGATGTCTACTCCTAAATCTTTTTTTTCCAAATCGCGGATGTGTCCGAAACTCGACTTCACGGTATAACCATTCCCTAAAAATTTCTCAATGGTCTTGGCTTTTGCCGGAGACTCCACTATCACTAAATTCTCAATCATATACTTTCAAAATAGCAGGTACATTACATACCGAAATTAACCTTTGGAAATCGGCTACAAACCTACGAAAAAAAATTAAAATCACAGCATCTTTCATTTTATCGTAATAGAATATATTTAGGCGTGTTATTAACGGCTGCCGGAACAGCCGATAGGGACGAAGTCCAAAAAATATTTTGATATTTAGTTAGTTAAATTATTTTATTAACCATATTTTTGTCACAAAAAAAATTAAATGAGTATAAAATTGTTTTTGATTTGTGTGTGGAGCGTGGGAGTTTTCTCTGTTCGGGCAGCCGTTCCGGTGGAGGGTATTATTTATTTCAAGGAGGGAAAAAGTGTCGGATTTTCGGGTGATCATCGTGTGTGTATTCCCAAAAAAGGCAAAGATGTTAAAGCATTCCGGGGCATTTTCACCAGGGACAAACAGAAAGAGGTTTATCCGGCGGAGGAAATCGATTCAATTGTCTGTTGGCATCCCCGGACACCGGAATTCCGGCGGAAATTCATACTGGCAGAGGGTATCGGTTGGTGTTGGCAGTATTTTGCTACGCCGCATATCGAGGCTTACGTTTACTCCGGACGGGGCTATGGTATCGCTTCTAACGGAGGAATCCAGGTTTGGCAACGGAGAGGGGTCTTCAGTCGTTCGCGGGTGATTTATTATCTGCGGAAATCGGGTGACACCCTCTATTATTCTCCTGGAAAAATGAAGCCGCGGACGGGAAACGCTTTTCGGGAACGGCTTTGCCGTTACGTGGCTGACGATGCGGAATTGTGCAGACGCATCCGTAGTTTGGATACGTGGCGTGATAAAACCGTGTTGATGTTACAGGAATATCATATCGGACATTAACCTTTAAACATACAATTATGAAAAATCTTTTTTTAGTAGTACTGGCCTTGTGTGTGTACATACCGCAGGCGAATGCGCAGAAAGTAAAAGACCAGGAGTTTCGCCGTGTGGTGGTGACCTTGACATCCGGTGAAAAAGTGGAAGGATATGTGAAGAGGGGCTGGCATGCCGAAGCCTCCGCTTTCAAAAAGAGCAATTATTCCTTCAAAATGACTGCGACACCGGATGATAAGGAAGTATTGAAATATACGGCGGATGAAGTCGTATGTATCGATTATACGGAAAAGACAGAGAATAATCCTGACGGTATCCGCTGGGAATCGCGTGAGTTGGCGTCACCTTCCATTGCCGATCGTTACCGTACGATACGCCGCCTTGTATGTCTGGAAAATACGGGAGAGCACGCTTCTGTGTACTGGTGGAAAGACTGGGATGTCACAACCAATCAGCAGGGAATGAAACGACGCTTAGTTACCTATCATGGAATTCGTTTCCACGATGAAGGCAAGGAGGGAGAAATTGTCTATATTCCAATGTTGGTGAATAGTGTCCTGCTGAAAGACAAGAAACCCGGTTTGAAGGAATTCAGTAAAAACTGGTTTAAGGGCAAAGAGGGTAAAGCACGTAAAAAAGAGGCCGATGCGGACGGTGACGGCACGTGGATGCTGGATATGTATGAGGCTTATTTGGCGCAGCAGGCCAAGTGAGGGATAGCTATCAATAGAATTTTTATAATCTTACACACTTTTTACTAATATAGTACCATTATTTTTGTTGCTGGAGGACTGCCAGAGAAAAAGCCTTACGACGGATGATGGCGTATGCCGTACAGACAGAGATGCCGGTAATCACCCAGGAAATAGGATAGACAGCCAGTAAGGTTTCATAACTTTTCGACAGGGGGACAACTGTGAAAATCCATACCAAGCGCAACAGGCAGGTGCCGAATATGGTCAGTACGGTTGGGGTCATGGAATAACCTATGCCTCGCAGGGCGGCACCGCTGATTTCATAACTGCTTGCTATGAATTGGAAAAGTAACACATATTCCATGCGGATGGCGGCATACCGGATGATTTCGGGTTCAGTGGTAAAAAAACGGATGAAAAATTCTTTTTGCCATACAATCAGGAGATTTAATGCGGCACATCCCAAAAGTCCGAGCAACATGCTTTGCCGGAAGATTGTTTTGCAACGTTCAATTTGCCCGGCTCCGTAATTTTGACTGGTGAAAGCTACGGTTGCTTGGGCGAAAGCACTGACTACGAAGTAACAGTAATATTCGTAATTGAGGGCTGCTGAAGAGCCTGCTACGGCTGCTGAACCGAACGAGTTTATGGTGGCCAGTACAAAGACGTTGGAAATGGAAAATACCATTCCCTGTATGCCGGCAGGAACTCCGATTTGTAATATTTTCTTCAATTCCGCCTTGGATATGGACAATTGCTTCAGTTCCAAGCGGAATACGCCCTTTTCATGGGTCAGGAAAAAGACGATGATACCGGCATTGACGATGTTGGAAATCACGGTCGCGACGGCGACACCTGCCACACTCATTTCGAATTCGATGACCAAAAGGAGATTCAGTCCCACATTAATGGCTCCGGCCACCACCAAACTGTAAAACGGCCGTTTGGTATCGCCGAGGCTCCGGAGAATCGCCGCCCCGAAATTGTATATCATCATGAAAGGCATTCCCAAGGAATAGATGCGAAGATAAAGTACGGCAAGGTCGATGACGTCTTCCGGTGTGTCTAACGCTTCCAAAATGGGTTTGGCTATCAGCAGACCGGTAATGAGCAGGAAAATGCCGCTTGTTACGGCAATGATAGCCGTCGTGGAGATAGCATTTTTAATGCCTTTCTCATCTTGCCGTCCGATATAATGGGCGATGACTACATTAGCGCCTATCGATATGCCGATAAAAAGATTGATAATCAAACTGATGACCAATCCATTGCTACCGACGGCCGCCAAAGCCTGACTGCTGGCAAATTGTCCGACAACAGCAACATCTACTGAATTGAACGATTGTTGCAGGATACCGCTGGCGATCAGAGGCAAGGCAAATAGCAGTAATTTGCGGAAGATTCCGCCGTGAAGCATATCTATACGGACAGTACTATTCGTTTTTTCTTGTCCCATAGCGGTGTCATTTTTCGATTTTTGCTATTCTGTTTTCTGGCAAAACATTATAAAGTTCGCCGGCATGACAGTACGGCAAGTCAAAGATTCAGTGTGCTTTGAAAAATGATTTAAAATAAATTATTTTTTCGTAGCGAAAAATTTCCGGTAAAAAAGGATTAACATCAACACACCGATCGTGATATATGAATCGGCCAGGTTGAATACCGGACGGAAGAAAAGAAAATCTTCACCGCCCCAAACGGGTACCCAACCGGGGATCGTACCTTCTATTAAAGGAAAATATAACATATCGACAACCCGTCCGTGCAGGAAAGAAGAGTAACCACCGCCTTCAGGGAATAGGCTGGCAATCTGATAGTGACTGTCGTTAAAGATCATACCGTAGAAAAGACTGTCAAAAATATTTCCGATAGCCCCGCAAAAAATCAAGGCAAAAGAAAACAGTACGCCTAAAGGGGCTTTTTCACGGATAAGTTTTAAGATATACCAACCGATACCGGCAACAGCCACAAGGCGGAATAAACTCAACACAGCCTTTCCGAATTTCCCATCTCCCAGTTCCATTCCGAAAGCCATCCCGTTATTTTCAATAAAAAGAATTTTGAACCAGTTTCCGAAGACACTGAATTCTTCCCCAATCATCATATGGGTTTTGATCCAGATTTTTACAGCTTGATCCAGAACAAGTAAGACTATAATGAAAATCACCAGTTTATTCCGCACACTCATAATGAAAACCAGGAGTTTAGAATTAAGAACTAAGAGTTTAAAATTACAAATCCGAAACGGTAAATAAAAGAGAAAAAATAATCAGATTCTTTTCAAAGACTGACTGGAACAAAGCTGATTGGCATAACCGGAACACTCTGATTCATATTTATTGATCAGAACCGGAAGCCGTTTGCCAATCAGAGTGTTCGAAGGGCCCGCTAATCAGACCTGAAAATCCGCTGACCGGACTGGATCAGTTCTCTTTCCCTTCTTTGGCCTCGATGCTTAACGTGGCATGAGGAACAGCACGTAATCTTTCTTTCGAAATCAGCTTACCTGTTACCCGGCAAATACCATACGTTTTATTTTCGATCCGAATTAAGGCTGCTTCCAAATGGGCGATAAACTTAGCCTGTCTCTGAGCTAAACGGCCGGCCTCTTCTTTAGAAAGAACAGAGGCTCCTTCTTCCAGTACCTTGAATGTAGGACAAGTGTCCGCAATGTCGTTCCCGTCACTTCCCGAGATGACACCTTTCAGCAAGTCATAATCTTTTCTTGCTTTATCGAGTTTCTCCAGAATTAATTCCTTAAATTCTTGCAACTCTTCATCCGAATATCTCGTCTTCTCTGCCATAGCTTATAAGTTTTTGTCTAAATTAATAAAAAACATCAACATTTGAAAATTTTACAGATGTTTCTTCATACGAAATACCGGCGGGATTGTTCGCCGGTTTCGGCATTCAGTTTATTCTTTCAATTTTGATAAAGGTGTGAATGTCGTCGATCTCGATATCCTTGGCTTTATCATCCTTCTCGTCCGTTAGTTCGATATGCTCGGCTAATACCTGACTGGCAATGTATTGCGAGAAATTTTCGACAGCCTCGTTTATCTCTTTGTGCCGGCCGATAGCTAACGTGATTTTATCCGTAACATCAAAATTACTTTCTTTCCGAAGATTCTGAATCCGGTTGATCAATTCCCGGGCAATTCCTTCTTCTTTCAATTCTTTGGTTACGTTGATATCTAAAGCTACCGTCAGGCGTCCTTCGTTGGCGACTAACCAACCCGGGATATCTTCCGACAATATTTCGACATCTTCCAGGCTCAAATCGATCGATTCGGTACCGATATTCAGTTGATAGCGGCCATTTTTCTCGAACTCGAAAATATCACTTTGTTCCATTGCGGCGATCAAAGTGGAAATTTGCTTCATATATTTACCGTATTTCGGTCCCAAAGTCTTGAAATTCGGTTTGATTTTCTTGACTAAAACACCTGTCGTATCGGTGATGTATTCGATTTCCTTAACATTGACTTCCGAGAGGATAATATTTTTCACAGCGTCCAGTTGCCGGATCATATGATCGTTCAGAATCGGTATGATGAGTTTGCTTAGCGGTTGGCGCACGCGAAGTTGAACTTTTCTCCTCAAGCCCAGTACCATAGAAGAGATTTGTTGGGCAAGTTCCATCCTCTCTTCGAGTTCATTATCGATCAATTTTTCGTCGGCTTTCGGGAAATCGGCTAAATGTACGCTTCCGCTATGCCGTCCGGTCACTTTATTCAGGTCACCGAATAGTTTTTCCATATAGAACGGAGCGATCGGAGCCGAAAGAATAGCGATCGTTTCCAGACAAATATATAACGTCTGATAAGCGGAAATCTTATCCTGGGAGTATTCACCTCCCCAATATCTTTTCCGGGATAAACGTACATACCAGTTGGACAGATTTTCGATAACGAAATCCTGAATAGCCCGGCCTGCCCTGGTCGGTTCGTATTTTTCGTAAGCTTCGGTCACTTCCTTGATCAGAGAATTCAGTAAAGACAGAATCCAACGATCGATCTCGGGACGTTCTTCAATAGCGACTTCTGCCTCTGCATAGCGGAAATGGTCTACATTGGCATACAAAGCGAAGAAACCGTAGGTATTGTAGAGGGTTCCGAAAAATTTACGTTTCACCTCGTCGATACCTGCCATGTCGAACTTCAGGTTATCCCAGGGCTGCGAGTTAGTAATCATATACCAACGCAATGGGTCCGATCCATAAGTGGCTATCGTAGAAAAAGGATCTACTGCATTCCCGAGCCGTTTGGACATTTTATTGCCCTTGGCATCTAATACCAGCCCGTTGGAAATGATGTTCTTGAAGGCAACCGAGTCGAAAGCCATTGTCGCGATGGCATGCAGGGTGAAAAACCAGCCCCGGGTCTGATCGACACCTTCGGCGATAAAGTCTGCCGGAAAGCGCAGTTTCTGATCGATATCTTCGCGATGTTCGAATGGATAATGAAGCTGAGCATAGGGCATAGCGCCTGAGTCGAACCACACGTCGATCAGATCTTTTTCCCGGTACATTTTTTGTCCGCTGTCTGACACCAAAATGATGTCGTCGACATAAGGACGATGCAAATCTATTTTATCGTAATTCTCTTTAGAATAATCACCGGCAATAAATCCCTGATAAGGATTTTCCTGCATAAAGCCGGCCTGGATCGATTTTTCGATCTCTTCGACTAGTTCTGCTACCGAACCGATACATTTTTTTTCTGTGCCGTCTTCACTTACCCAGATGGGGAGCGGAGTGCCCCAGTAACGTGAACGCGAAAGGTTCCAGTCAACCAGATTTTCCAGCCACTTCCCAAACCGTCCTTCGCCCGTACTGGCCGGTTTCCAGTTGATAGTCTTGTTGAGCTCGATCATCCGTTCACGTACAGCGGTAGTTTTGATAAACCACGAATCCAAAGGATAGTACAATACCGGTTTATCGGTACGCCAGCAATGCGGATAATTGTGTTCGTGTTTCTCGACCTTGAATGCTTTATTTTCTTTTTTCAGCATGACGGACAGGTCGATGTCGAGGGTGGCATCTTCTTCAGTCAGTTGAGGGTCATATGCGTTTTTGACAAACCGGCCGGCATATTCACTGTAAAGTTCGGTATTAACATGGCTCTTTACAAATTCGGGATCGATTTCTTCCAAAACGAAAAGACGTCCGCGTTTATCGACCATCGGTTGTTTATTACCGTCTTTGTCGACCAATAACATCGGAGCGATTCCGGCTTGTTTGGCAACCCGGTCGTCGTCGGCACCGAAAGTCGGAGCGATATGTACGATGCCGGTTCCGTCTTCTGTACTCACATAATCCCCGAGGATTACCCGGAACGCATCTCCTTCGGGACGCATCCAGGGCATCAGCTGTTCATAACGGATACCTTCGAGTTCCGGACCTTTGAATTCCCCGACTTTCCGATAGGGAATCAATTTGTCTCCTGCCTGATAATCTTCCAGGGCCAAACTTTCGGCTTTGGGATTGAAATAGGCACTGAACCGGTCTTTGGCCAAAATGACGGTCACCGGAAGATAGGTATAAGGATTATAAGTCTTTACGACATAATAAGTGATATTGGGTCCTACAGCCAGGGCGGTATTGGAAGGCAAAGTCCAGGGTGTAGTTGTCCACGCCAGAATATATACCGGTTCGCTGTCAGCAAACAGCTTTTCGGATTTTTCGTCCCGGATTACCTTGAATTGGGCGACACAAGTCGTATCCTTTACATCCCGGTAACATCCCGGTTGGTTCAGTTCGTGTGTACTCAGACCGGTACCCGCAGCCGGAGAATAAGGCTGTATGGTATAACCTTTATAAAGAAATCCTTTTTCATACAATTTCTTCAATAGATACCATAACGTTTCGATATATCGGTTGTCATAAGTGATATAGGGATTTTTCATGTCTACCCAATATCCCATTTGCTTTGTCAGATCTTCCCATTCTTTAGTGAATTTCATGACATCTGCACGACATTCTTTGTTATATTCCACGACGCTGATCGTTTTACCGATAGCCTCTTTGGTGATTCCTAATTTTTTTTCTACACCGAGTTCTACAGGGAGACCATGCGTATCCCAGCCTGCTTTACGTTCTACTAAAAATCCTTGCAGAGTTTTATAACGGCAAATGACGTCCTTAATGGTTCTGGCCATCACATGATGGATTCCGGGCATGCCGTTCGCTGAAGGAGGACCTTCATAGAAAACGAATGAAGGGTGACCTTCCCGTGTCTTCAAACTCATTTCGAAAGTCTTGTTTTCTTCCCAGGTTTTTAATATTTCTTTGTTTACCTCAGAAAGATCCAGGCCTTTGTATTCAGGAAATTTCTCGTTCATTATAGGTGATTTTTATATTTGCAATAGTAAATGACACACCTTGTTGTGCACTTTTATAAAAACAAAGTGCAAATATATCATTTTTGAATGGAAATTGATACAGTTCTCTTTTATAATCAGATAAAATTATTGTGCATTTGTCTCAGGCTTAGTCCAGTCGGGATGAAATTCGAAAATGAGGGTCGGGGGTTCCTGTTGGGCTCCCCGGCTTTCAAACTTACCGACGAATTTGAATTTTTCCGGATAATGTGTCGAGATCAGCGGATACAACGTATAGTAGGCATGCCGAAACCAATGGTCGATGATGACATGGGTGGCTTTTTGACCGATCAGCTGTTGCAGGATATCTTCCGGTTTTCCGTATTGGGAAAAACTACCGCATTTTTTCCCTCCCGAGTACATAAAGAATATTTCCGGTTTCCGGCAAATCACCCGTGCGCTATCGGGAAGATTTTTCCCGCACCATTGCATGGCAGCCGTAAATTCTGCAAAAGCATTTCCGGCAATTTCAGGACTCCAGGTTTTGTATTTCGCCAGCTGCTTTTTTTCGACCAAAGCCTGGGAATAGGCAGGAAACATGAAAATCAGGGCAAAGATAATCATGCAGGCAGCCGGTAAGAATACCGGAATATTTTTTCTCCGGCGTTTACCCAGATAAAGAATCACCGCATTTATACCGTAGAAAAACAGGAAGATGAAAAAAGGAATAGCGGCGATGAAATAGCGAAGACCGCCGTATTGTTCCGGCCACACGAGCAGGACTGCCATGGTTGCACCCAAATAGAGAAACAGGAGCAATCCGCCTTTGGGCAATTTGATGAGACCGAAAATGATCAGAAATGCGATCAGCATCCCCCGGAAAATTTCTCCCCCGGAAGATTTGGCATTCAGATTATAGGGGGTATTCAAAATGGCGTTGGGCAGCCATTTGTTCAGATAGGATCCGAAATTATCGGTAATCCGGTTTTTCCAGTCGTCCCAATTGGCCATCGTTTGTCCATTCGGTTTTTTCATAAAGTCACTGATGTAATCGTTGCTTGTTTTGCCGACGTTTTTGTTCCGTATGTCCCAGGCCGTTTTCGTACCCCAGAACGAACCGGCGAGTAATACGAACAATAATCCGTATCTCAGTAGCTGTTGGAAAGAAGTTTTCCGGGACGGGGATTCTTCCAGGGCTTTTCTATTTTTGTACAGGGCATAACACGGTTTGAGAAAGAGTATACCGCTATAAATGATAATTGCCAGAATGAGCGAAGTGCCCATAGTCCGGACAAAATAGATATAGTTGACCAGGAACAGAAGAAGAACGAGTAAGATCGTATCCCGTACCCCTTTTTTGGTAAAAAGTTGTTCCGGTTTTATGCTTAGCATCAGGAAGATTGCTGCCACGCTACAAAACAGGAAAAGCATTTCACTCATCATGATCGTGGCATACCGCAATATCTCTGCATGAATAGAACAAAATACACAAGTCAGGAAAGCAACGATGATACTTCCCGATATTTTTTTCAATAAAAAGAAAAGCAGCAAGATAGCGGCATAGAGCAAGATTCCGTTTGCTATCTTTACGGCATTGATATTATCCGGAAAGAATTTCATCACTCCGGCGACAAAAACCGGATATCCCGGTGGGAAATGAGTATGTGGAGTTTCGGAAAAAGAAATGGTATTGGTAAATCCTTTGCCTTCTGCCAGCGCTTTTCCCAAAGCATAATAATGGATATTATCTCCGTTCATATCCAGTTTTACATCGTAAATCTTAGTGTAGGTACTCACAAAACAGATCGTAACGATGAGTAATAAGACATATAAAAAGGAACGGCTCTCTAGTAACGTCTGAATTGAATAATTTGTTTTTTTCTCCATCCTGTTAGTTTTTAAAACGATATTTTAACAAAGTCCAGATGGCTTCCAGGCCATCTTTCCAATTTATTTTTTTCCCTTCGGCGATGCTACGCGGGTAGTAATTGATCGGTATTTCGTGGATTTTGATTCCTTTCTTACAAACTTTTGCCGTTACTTCCGGACAAAATTCAAAGCCCTGGCATTTTAATGGAATGGATTTTAAAAATTGTGCATCGAAGAATTTATAACAGGTCGGTTCGTCTGTCAGATGTTGGCCGTATAAGAGATTCGTGACAAAAGTGACTAATCTCCCGCCTAAATAAAAACGCAGGTAAGAATGTTTGTTCGAAGGTTTCAGGAAACGGGAACCATAGACTACTTTGGCATTGTTTTCGATCACCCACTGTAATAAAGGATTATAATCTTCGGGGTCATATTCCAGGTCTGCATCCTGAATGATAATCCAATCTCCTGTCGCTAATGCTATGCCTGTTCTCAACGCTGCTCCTTTCCCCTGATTGAAAGGCTGGAGGTGATAATGTATATCCAGATCGGGGTGGGCCTGCATGAATTGCCGGCATTTTTCAGCTGTACTGTCTTTTGAACCGTCGTCGATAATGAGGATCTCTTTTTCTGTTTCTCCAATCAATCGGGTCTGGTGTATTTTTCCGAGAATTTGGGAAATCGAACGTTCCTCATTATAAGCAGGTATGATGATAGATAGTTTTTTCATTGGCAGGATCGTTTTAATTGTCGGCTACGACAAAACGGGCTGTTAAACGGCTGCGTTGTTCTACCAACACATTTTTATGGCTGGTCAGCTGTTGGATGATGTCTTCATTGTAATGGCGAATCGTCAGCAAGCGCACATTTTTGTTGTAGAGTACTTCGTATTCGTCATGGAGTTCATCGATGAAACTTTCAAAAATCGCTTCATTATAGTCGATGCAAAAAGAGAATGTGATTGCTGAATTTTGCATCAGGTTAAGGCGGAGTCTGTATTTGGCTAACGTAGCGAAAATACGGCTCAGTTTTTCTTCTGCTATAAAAGAAAAATCCCGGGGGGAAAGAGTCAGTAATAACTGATCTCCTTTATTGATATAAATCGGAGGTAATTTCAATTTCTCGTCCAATTCCCGGATCACCGAACCATGACTTTCCGGGTAAAGGAAAGATCTTACGAATAACGGAATCCCTTTATTTTGCAACGGTTTGATGGTTTTCGGATGAATTACTTTCGCTCCGCAGTTCGATAGTTCGATCGCTTCTTTATAGGATAGCTTACTGATAATTTCTGTATTTTCATATATTTTGGGATCGGCATTCATAATACCGGGCACGTCTTTCCAAATGGTAACATCTTCGGCATCCAGCAAATTGGCCAAAAGGGCTGCGGTATAGTCCGAACCTTCACGCCCCAGGGTGGTCGTTTGATTGGTCGTCGTTCCGGCAATGAATCCCTGCGTGATATACATAAATGTATCCTGAAAATTGAATGTCTTCCGGCACAACTGAGCCGATAATTCGATATCTACACAAGCATTCCGGTAGTTTTGGTCGGTAATCAGACATTTACGGATATCGGTAAACTTGGCTTTTCGCCCTTGTTTCTCGAGATAGGAGGCAATGATTGTTGTCGAGAGCAATTCACCGAAACAGATGATCCGGTCGTATTCATAATCGTAACAGAGGGAAGGATCACTTTTTAGGATAGTGTCCAATTCCTGATACAGGGCTTCTACCCGGGCATTTACTTCACTGTCGGCAGAACCGAAAAGATCCCGGATAATCTGCTGATGGAAATCTTGAATGCGCTGAAAAACCTCTGCAATATTACCGGTTTTCCCGAAATAAGAATTACACAAAACTTCCAGGGCATCGGTCATTTTTCCCATCGCCGATACGACAATGATTAAATTTTCCCGCTGGGTATTGATGATTTTAAATAAATTTTTTACACCTTCGGCATCTTTAACGGAAGCGCCACCAAACTTATATACGTTCATTGCGTTTAAATTTAAACACGATAATTAATTCATGGCGCTAATTTAGATATTAAAATTGAATAATAATGTGGAATCAATTCGGATTGAATGAAAACTTATTTGATTTTCAAAAAATCTGTGATTCTGAGGGAATACTAATTTCATGAAAACGTTTGTGTATTACGATTTATCATTTTATATTTGCATCTAATAACAAATAGAATCAGAATCAATGAATAAAGTTACAACCTTAAATCAGTTTATTATTGAACAGCAGGCAGGAGTACCTCAGGCAACAGGGGGTTTTTCTTGTTTGTTACATCACGTAGGTATTGCAGCCAAAAAAGTCAACCGGGAGGTGAATAAGGCTGGTTTAGTGGATATTCTGGGGCGTGCCGGCTCCGAGAATGTACAAGGTGAAGACCAGCAAAAACTGGACATTTATGCCAATGAGACTTTTTTGTCGGAACTGAAAGCCAGTGGTGAATGTTGCGGTGTTGCTTCAGAAGAAAATCAGGATATCATTGTTTTTGACGATGGATTGAGCCGTGATGCGAAATATATCTTTTGTATGGATCCGCTGGATGGCTCTTCGAATATCGACGTGAATGTCTCTATCGGTACTATTTTTTCTGTTTACCGCCGCAAATCTCCGCTGGGCGAAGTTGCGAATATCGATGACTTTTTACAGCAAGGTTGTGACCAGGTTGCTGCCGGTTACGTTATTTATGGCTCTTCTACGATGTTGGTATATACGGCCGGCAACGGAGTGAACGGTTTTACGCTGGACCCTTCTATCGGGGAGTTCTGTCTTTCACATCCGAATATTAAAACACCGGAAAATGGTTTTATTTATTCTATAAACGAAGGAAATTATGAGAAATTTCCGGTGGGAGTGAAAAAATATATAAAGTATTGCCAGGAAACCGATAAGAAAACCAAGCGTCCTTATACTTCGCGTTATATCGGTTCTCTGGTGGCCGATTTCCACCGGAATTTATTGAAGGGAGGTATTTTTATTTATCCCGAAACCAATAGCCATCCGACAGGAAAACTGCGTCTGTTGTACGAATGTAATCCGATTGCGTTTATTGCCGAGCAAGCCGGAGGATTGGCTACGGATGGCGGAAACCGGATATTGGACATGACCCCTGAAAATATCCACCAACGGATACCTTTTTATACCGGCTCAAAAAATATGGTCACTAAAGTAGGGGAATTTTTGAAGTTTTTCAATAATATATAATTGATAAAATTGAATAGTGAATTTTATAGTAAAATTCGGAAGATATGATTAATAAACAATTGCTAAATCCTTCCAGCATTGTGGTGGTTGGAGGATCGGACGATATTCAGAAACCGGGTGGTAAGGTATTGAAGAATTTGATCGATGGACATTTTAAAGGGAGTTTATATGTGGTGAATCCGAAAATGGATGAAGTACAAGGTATCAAATCCTACCGGGACGTGAAAGATTTGCCGGAAGTGGATTGCGCTATCCTGGCCATCGCTGCCAAATTCTGTCCGTCGACGGTAGAGATGCTGGCGAAACAAAAAAATACCCGGGCATTTATCATTCTGTCTGCCGGATTTAGTGAAGAGAATGCAGAAGGGAAAGCATTGGAAAAACAAATTGTAGAAACGATCGATTCTGTCGGGGGAGCTTTGATCGGCCCGAATTGTATCGGCGTATTGACAACGAACTACAATGGGGTATTCACGACCCCTATACCGAAATTGGATCCGAAAGGAGTAGATTTCGTATCGGGCTCGGGAGCAACGGCACTTTTCATTATGGATGCCGGTATGCAGAAAGGTGTAAAATTTTCGAGTGTATTTTCAGTCGGTAATTCTGCCCAGTTAGGCGTGGAAGAGGTCCTGGAATATTGGGACGAATCTTTCGATCCCGAGACAAGTTCACGGATTAAATTGATGTATGTAGAGAGTATCGATAAACCGGAAAAATTATTGAAGCATGCTTCCTCACTGATCCGGAAAGGTTGTCGTATCGCTGCGATCAAATCAGGCGGTTCCGCTGCCGGAAGCCGTGCCGCTTCGTCGCATACCGGAGCTTTGGCCAGCTCGGATGTTGCCGTGGAAGCTTTATTCCGGAAAGCCGGTATCGTACGGTGTAACGGGCGGGATGAACTGGCCACGGTGGCAGCTATTTTTAACTATCCCGAATTGAGGGGAAAGAATATGGCTATCGTAACCCATGCCGGAGGACCGGCCGTAATGCTGACAGATGCCTTGTCGGATGGAGGAATGGAAATTCCTCATTTGGAAGGGCCGAAGGCTGAAGCATTGCTGGCACAGTTGTTTAACGGATCTTCTGTAGGTAATCCCATTGACTTTTTAGCGACGGGAACAGCTGAACAATTGGGAATTATCCTGGATGCCTGTAATCGCGATTTCGATAATATCGACGGTATTGCAGTGATCTTCGGTAGTCCCGGGCTTTTCCCCGTTTTCGATGTATATGAAGTATTGCGTGAAAAAATAGCTACTTCCCCGAAACCGATTTATCCCATATTCCCCTCTTCGATGGTGGTGAAAGAGGAAATCGACGAGTTTGTACGGAAAGGTGGCGTTTACTTCCCTTATGAAGTGAATTTTGGTAATGCTTTGTGTAAAATATACCGTACCCCTGCTCCGCAACCTGCCGAGCCCGAATTGCCGGAAGTAGACCGGAAACGGATCCGGGCAGTCGTCGATCAGGCTGAAAACGGCTATCTGTCACCTGAACAGATCCATGAATTGCTGGATGCTGCCGGTATTGCCCGGGCGAAAGAAGGTGTGGCCGATAAAGAGGAAGAAATTGTCGGTCTGGCCCGTCAGATCGGTTTCCCGTTAGTGATGAAAGTAGTAGGACCTGTCCATAAGTCCGATGTCGGTGGGGTAACCCTCAACGTAAGGGACGAAGCGACGGTACGCAGCGAATTCCGTCGGATGATGCAGATCAAAGATACGCATGCCGTCATGCTGGCTCAGCAGTTGTCCGGGACCGAAGTGTTTATCGGGGCTAAACGGGAAGATAAATTCGGACATATGGTGTTGTGCGGATTAGGAGGTATCTTTATCGAGGTATTGAAAGATGTGAAAGCAGGCTTGGCTCCGATTGCCCAACCGGAGGCTTTGGATATGATCCGTAGCTTGAAATCGTATAAAATCATTCAGGGAGTACGGGGACAAGAACCGGTAAACGAACAAAAATTCGCCGAAGCCGTGTCGAGGGTGTCCATGTTAGTGAAAGTGGCTCCTGAAATTTTTGAGATGGACCTGAATCCATTACTCGGTAATAAAGAAAATGTGGTGGCGGTGGATGCCCGTATCCGGATTGAAAAATGAAAAAACAAGACTTTATTTTTATACTGGGGGTAGCGGTTTTGCTGCTACCCTTTTTTATCTGCCGGCCTGTTTACGAATGGTATCATGCTTTTAATGCGGCTCATGGCATGATCATGAGTTTCCTGAAATTTGCCGTCTTGTCGACTTTGGGAGAGATGATCGGCTTGCGGATTAGTGCCGGCGTGTATTGCCGGAAAGGATTCGGGGTTTTGCCCCGGATGTTTGTATGGGGGATATTGGGGATGGGCATTAATATGGCGATGGTTATTTTTTCGAATGGTACTCCGGCATTTTTGCAATACCTTGGCATGCAGGAGGCTCCGGCGGTTTTTCATGCACCTGGATTGTGTTGGGCTAAAGTAGGGGTGGCTTTTGCCGTGTCGGTGAGTATGAATACCATTTTCGCTCCGGTATTTATGACGCTGCATAAAATTACGGATACCCATATTCTGATGCACGGCGGTACACTCCGTGGTTTCTTCACACCACTGGATATGGGAGGGATCATGAGCAGTTTGAACTGGAAGGTGTTGTGGGGATTTGTCTTTAAGAAAACCATCCCTTTCTTCTGGTTCCCGGCTCATACCATCACTTTTCTGTTGCCCGGCAATATGCGGGTATTGTGTGCTGCCTTGTTGGGAGTGGTATTGGGAATCCTTTTAGCGGTCGCAGCCCGCAAAGGGGACGCTTCCGCCAGGAAGCAGTAAAGTTTGAAGGGAGAAGAGGTTATTACATGGTTTACGACCGTTTTTTCGGCTCAATAAAGTTTGTTTTTTCCGGGTTGGAAGAATATAAAATCAGAAAATCTGTCGGATAATGTGGTTAAAGTTGTCTCTGGTCTTATAGAGGGAAAATGGTTGGAGAGAAGAGAAAAACAAAAGCGGGAGTAATTCGTATTGATATGGGAATATTGACCGATATTGCTGAGAAGTTGGAGAAACGGCAGGTCGGGAAAACGGAACCTTTGGGTGAATGAAAAATAATTTTTAAACTTGCAAAATGGAATAGAAATGACCTGAGGCAAATGATATTGGAGCAAGAGGACGATATGTTGGAGGCCGTATCCAAAGGTGACGAAGCGGCTTTTCACCGGCTTTTCGATATTTGGTATAAACCGATGTGTGTATATGCCATGAATTATATCGATTTGTTTGATGATGCAGAGGATATTGTCCAAAACATTCTGGCCCGTTTCTGGATCAAGTATTCCAAAGAAAATTTTACAGGTTCGTTAAAAAGCTATCTGTTCGCTGCAGTTCAGTATGATTGTATAAGGCTTCTCCGTCGGCAAAAAAGGAGGGTGAATGAGGAGCAGTGGACTCCGGGAAGCGAATGGGCTGAAATTCCCGAAGATTTTATGGGAGAAGTATATGACGAAGAAGCCTATCGCCATTTGATGGAAGAAATCGATAAATTGCCCGAACAGGCCCGTCGTATTTTCGTCGCAGTTGTTCTGGAGGACAAAAAATATAAAGATGTAGCTGCTATGCTTGGGGTTTCTGTAAACACTGTAAAAACTCAATTGTCCCGTTCCCTCCGGCGCTTGAGAGGTTCTCTCGGTCTCATTATCGGTATCTTACTTACTCCCTAACAAGGGGCCAGTATATGTTGGCAGATTCGTAAAATTTTTCGGTTTTTTGTCACCCATTTTCCTCTTTGCCTACTTTTCGATAGAAAAGTTACGGCGAAATATGGAACGTATACAGGAAATCACATATTGGCTGACAGCGTGGCTGGACGATTCCGTCCAGACGGAAAAGGACCCTGCTTTCCTGGCTTTTCTGCAACAGGATACAAATCGGGAAGATTTCGAAAACATGTTGAAGAAGTACCGGAAAGCGAGGAAGATAGTTTTTTGCCACCGGATATGTAAAGAGACGGCTTGGGAGAAAACCATGCAAAAAGTCCGCCGGCAAAAACATCTTGTAAAGTTGTATCGTTTGATTGTGTCGGCAACGGCTGCGGCTGTCTTGGTTATTGGTTTATTGGTATTTTTCATTCCTCGGGCCGATCGGCGGACGGAATCCGATTTATTAGTTTCCGGGGCTGCTTTACAAAGAGCTTTTATTCAGACAGAAGATGGACAGGAATATTTGCTGTCAGATACGGCAGAAAAAATTGTTTCCGCATATTCCGGGGTAGACATTGTTGTCGATTCTGATAAAAATGTACGCTACGTGGTCAAAGATTCTGTTCGGATGGCTCATTGTACAAATACTTTAGTGGTCCCTCGCGGGGGATTTTATTCCATTGTTTTGTCGGATGGTACTAAAATCAGATTGAATGCAGAATCCCGCCTGATTTATCCTGTGGCATTTACCGGACAGGAAAGGGTGGTGCAGCTGACGGGAGAGGCTTATTTTGAGGTCGCTGCTGATATAGATCATCCTTTCCGGGTGATTTGTGGAACGCGAGAAGTTGTGGTGACCGGGACAAAATTCAATATTTCTACCTATACGGGCGAATTGTGTGCAACCCTTGCCGAAGGAACGGTTTCTGTAGCTAACGGTCGGGAGCAGCAATGTTTGCAACCGGGACAGCAGGCTGTGGTGTCGGATGAGGAAATCTGTGTGCGGCAGGTGGAAACTTCGTTGTATACCGCTTGGGTGGAAGGGAAATTTGTTTTCGATAATGCCCGTTTGGAAGATATTGTGAAGACCTTGACCCGTTGGTATGATGTGGAATTCGATTTTAAAGAACCCAGTCTGAAAGAGTTGACCTTTACTTTATCCGCTCCTTGCGATGAAAATTTGTTGTTCGTCGTCAAATTGTTGGAAGGAGTGTCTGTCGCCCGTTTTCAAACCGAAGGGAAAAAAATAGGTATTTCGGCTGTGTACTGAAAATAAAAGTGTGACGTCGGCAAACGCCACACTCAATAATTACCGGTCTCTGGTAAAGACCGGTTTTGTTTAACTCAAACATACAAGTTTATGAAAAAAAAGCAGGAAGAAAAAGGAAAATCGGAACAATTATTCCGATGGGGATCGTTTTTGCTTCGGATGGTGGTGTGTGTGGTGTGTTTAGGGGTATCCGGAGTATTATCGGCCCAACAATCGGTATCTTTTCGCCTGGAAAAAGTGAATCTTAAACAGGCATTGCAGGTTTTGAAGGAAAAAACCGGTGTTAATTTTGTTTACAACACAAAGGATGTTGATGACCGGACGATTGTGTCGGCCAATGTGGACAACCGGTCGGTGGAAGAAGCATTGAAACTTTTACTGGATCAAACGTCTTATGTTTACGAGCGGGTGAAAGATTATTTTCTGATTAAAAAAGGAAATAAGGCTGTCGCTCCTGATTTGAGGACTGTCAGGGGGATTGTGAGGGATGAGAACGGACAGCCGTTGCCCGGCGTGAATGTCCGGATTGAGGGAACGTATGTCGGCCGTTCGACGGATGAAAAGGGCGAGTTTATCATGAGCGGACTGAAAGAGGGAGTTGTGCTGGTATTTTCTTTTATCGGGTACAAGGATGTGACGGTGCAGGTCGGACAGCGGGATGTGTTGGAGATTGCTCTGGAGCCGATGAATACGGAGATGGAAGAGGTTGTGGTGACCGGTATGTTCAACCGTCGGGCAGAGAGTTTTACAGGGTCGGCAACTACTGTGAGAGGAGAGGATTTGCGCCGGGTGGGCAATCAAAACCTGCTGACCAGTTTGAAAAATATTGATCCTTCGTTTGTGATTACCGATAATTTGGAATTCGGTAGCGATCCCAACAAGTTGCCGGAAATCCATTTGCGGGGAAAGACGTCTATTCCCAGTCTGTGGGGAGATTATGAGGGCAATCCCAATCAGCCTTTGTTCATTCTGGACGGTTTTGAGACAACGATGGAAAAAGTGTACGACTTGAATATGAATTTGGTGGCGAGCGTGACACTTTTGAAGGATGCTGCCGCCAAAGCAATTTATGGGGCAAAAGCGGCGAATGGCGTAGTGGTCATTGAGACGGTACGGCCGCAGGAAGGACGTTTGCGGGTGTCTTACACCGGTAGTGCGGATATAACGGTGCCGGATTTGACGAGCTATAATTTATGCAATGCTTCGGAGAAATTACAGGCAGAAGTGCTGGCTGGTAAGTATACAGCGAATAATCCTGCTGAACAGGCAAGATTGGATGCTGTTTATAACGAGTTGTACAATGAAGTTGCCCGGGGGGTGGATACCTATTGGTTGTCGCAGCCTTTGCGGACAGGTGTCGGTCAGAAGCATTCGCTATATATCGACGGCGGAGACGAAGCAATGCGTTATTCGGCCAATTTCAGTTACAACCGTATCAACGGGGTGATGAAAGGTTCCGACCGTAGTACGCTTTCCGGTATGGTGACACTTTCTTACCGTTATAAAACGTTGCTTTTCCGGAATAATTTGTCGGTAGATAATAATAAGGCTTATAATTCACCTTACGGTTCGTTTTCCACCTTTTCCGAGATGAATCCTTATTTTCGCATTTATGATGAAAAAGGGGCTTTGATCAAGGATTATGGAAATAATGTGTATAATCCGCTTTACAATGCCACTATCGGGACGAAAGATTATAGCAGTTATACTACTGTTACCGAGAATTTTTACGGAGAATGGAGTGCGTTGAAGAATTTAAAGCTGACGGCAAGAGTGGGAATCACTTTAAAAAATGATGACAGTGATGTTTTTAAGCCGGCATCCCATACGGATTATGCTTCTATACAGACATGGGACAGCAATTATGCTAACCGTGGAGAGTACCGGAAAACTTCGGGCAAGTCGGTGAATCTGGCAGTAGATGCCGGAGTGAATTATACGTTGGAGAAAGGAGTTCATATGTTGTTTGTAAACGGAACGTATAGTCTTACTCAGACGAAAAGTGAAAGTTACGGGACAGTGGCTATCGGTTTTCCTTCGGATAAGCTTGATTTCATTACGGCGGGTAATAGTTATAGCACAAGCAGTAAGCCGACAGGCAGTGAGAGTACTGTCAATACGGTCGGTTTTACGGCGGCACTCAATTATTCGTACGACAACCGCTATTTGGCGGATGCTTCCTGGCGGGCTAACGGTTCGTCACAATTCGGGGCCAATCAGCGATTCGGTTATTTTTGGTCGGCCGGTTTGGGATGGAACGTTCACAACGAGGCCTTCATGCAAAATCAGGAAGTGGTGAATTTGTTGAAAATCAGAGGTTCTTTGGGATATACCGGTTCGCAGAATTTTGGTGCATATCAGGCTATTCCAACGTATAAATACATTACAGACAGCAACTATAAAGGGGAGATCGGTATGATTCTGAGTGGATTGGCCAACAAGGATTTACAATGGCAGCAGCAATACGACCGGAATATCGGTTTCGACCTGACACTTTTTAACCGTTTGTCGGTTCGGACGGATTTTTATTCCAATGTGACGAAAGATTTGCTGACGGATATTTCGGTGGTGCCTTCTACCGGTTTTTCTACTTATAAGGACAATTTGGGAGAGACGATCAATAAAGGATGGCAGGTTGGATTGAATTACCGGGTATATTCCCAAAAGGATTTGTATGTAAATGTGAGTGCGGGTTTCTTGCATAACACCAACAAAGTGCGCAAGATTGCCGATTATTTGAAAGCCTATAATGCGGCCATCGATGAGCAAAAAGACCAGATAACGAGTTCGGTTTCCGGTGCCAGCGATGAGTTGCTGAAAATGCAACGCGACCCTTCTACCCGGTACGAGGAGGGACAGAGTCTTTCTGCCATTTGGGCAGTGCGCTCGCTGGGCATCGATCCGGTAACCGGTCAGGAGATATTCCTAAAACGGGACGGAAATACGACGACTACCTGGTCGGCTGCCGATCAGGTGGTTTGCGGAGATACAGAGCCGAAACTGAGCGGTAATTTCGGTTTGAATGCCGGTTGGCGCGGATTGACGGTGTCGTTGGCCTTTACTTTTAAACTGGGCGGACAGATGTATAATTCCACTTTGGTCAATAAAATCGAGAATGTGGATATTAATAACAAGAACGTTGATGTGAGGGCATTGACGGAGCGTTGGAATACACCGGGCATAGAAACCCGCTTTAAAGGAATCGCTGATAACAGCACAACGAAATCTACTTCCCAGTTTGTAGAGGATTTGAATGAGTTGGTATTGTCTTCGGTCAATGTTACGTACGATCTGAATCAGGTGATTCGTAAAATGCCTTTTGAAAATATACGTTTTACCTTCAATATGAGTGATATCGGGCGTTTGAGTACGATGAAACAGGAGAGGGGGACCGCCTATCCTTTTGCCCGTACTTTTTCAGTAGGTTTGACGGCGGATTTTTAACTTTAAATAATGTATGTGATGAGAAACAAGATTTTATATACGGTTTTGGGGTTGGCTCTGCTGGCATTGTCGGCATGTAGCGATTGGTTGGATGTCAGCCCGAAAGAAGAGGTGAAAGTAGACGAGAATTTTGAACACGAGTCCGGTTTCCGGGAAGCATTGGCGGGGTGTTATATGCTGCTGAAATCTACATCGTTGTATGGACGGGAACTGACTTATGGTATGGCGGATGTGTTGGCGCAGCAGTGGGGATATTTGCCATCGACCGATAATCATTATGATTTGTTGTCGTATGATTATACTTCCACCAATTCGGAAGAACTGATTAAAAACGTGTGGTCGGAGGCTTATAATGTGGTGGCTAATGCCAATGTATTGATCGGGCATGTGGATGAGGCTCCGGAAGCGATTTTTACGGCGACAAACCGGTCGGTTATCCGGGGAGAGGCGTATGCATTGCGTGCCATGATGCATTTCGATTTGTTGCGGTTGTTTGCTCCGGCGCCTGTAGTAGGGGCCGACCGACGGGGAATTCCGTACGTAACGAGTTACGGGAAGGATACGACGGCTTTTTCGACGGTAGCGGTTTGTTTGGAGCGGATTTTGTCCGATCTGGCGACAGCGGCCTCAGAATTGAAAGCCGATCTTGTTTATGAGCAGCGTGGGGAAACGGCAGTTGACGAAAATTATTTGCAGAATCGGGGATATAAACTGAATTATTATGCCGTGCGCTTGTTGCAGGCGCGTGTTCATCTATATAAAGGGGATTTCGCTGCGGCTTTGGAAGCTGCCCGGGAGGTGATCGGCCAGCACTATTTTACTTGGACGCCTTCTTATGAGATTACGACGAGTGATGAGAATACCCGTAACCGGGTATTTACGGAAGAGTTGCTTTTCGGTGTATATGCTGCGGATTTGGCTGAACGGTATGATGAGGATTTTACACGGGTGTTTGTGAAAGGGGATTATTATTGGGGAAATCTTTTTGAAACGTCCAAAACAGGGTATTCGGGGGATTACCGTTATGCTTATCTGACTTCTTCCTCTGCTGACGGTTACAGCCGTTATTCTTCGAAATTAAGGCAAGCGACGGGCGGTTCATTGGCGTCGGATTTCGGCAATACTTTACCGTTGTTGCGTTTGTCAGAGGCTTATTATATTGCGGCTGAGACAGCTTTTGAGCAGTCGGGCAAGGTGTCGGACGGTGTCGGTTATCTGAATACAGTGCGTACCCGGCGCAATATCATGGAGGAGTTGCCGGCTACTTTGACTGCCGATGAATTCCGGGAGGAGATCCGGAAAGAATATGCGAAAGAGTTTATAGCGGAAGGACAGCTGTTTTTTTATTATAAACGGTTGAACGAACCCTCCATTCCGGGATTTTATGGAGCTTTTACTGCCGATTCTTATGTCGTACCGATACCTTCGGAAGAAATTACAAACCGTTAAATGATGAATGCCATGAAATATGTAATTGGAATTTTGTTCGGAATATGTCTGTTGGCAGGATGCGAGAAGAATGAAGTGCCTGCTTATTCGGATTGTGATAAGGTTTATTTTTATGAACGTCGTCCTAATCAGTATAACGCTTCCGTAATAGAGCGGGCGGAAGAGGTAAGCTATTCGTTTGCCACCAAAAGCAGTACATTGACCGAAGGACGTTTGGAAATCAAGGTGCGTTTGCAGGGACGGGTCGACAAAGAGCGCGACCGGATAGTTCGGGCGGAAGTAATTGCCGACAGTACGACGGCGATAGAGGGGACACATTACCGTTTGGAAGAGGGGGTGATTAAAGCCGGCGAGTATGAGGGGGTGTTGCCTTTGACTTTTTATCGTACGTCCGATATGAAGGAGGAGACTTTCCGTATCAAGTTGCGGATCGCGGACAGTGATGATTTAAAGGCGGGATTGGAGGAAGACGCTTATATTCGTGTATGGGTGAGTGATATTTTGATACGGCCTAATAATTGGCCTCAATGGTATGGTTTCGGGGAATATAGTCCTAATAAATATCGTTTTGTTTTGGATGTATTGGGTATCGAGGATTTTCCGGTATTGGGCCGTTGGGATACAGGGTATGAAGAAGGAAAGTTTGCGACGGGACAATTGTGGGCCTTTGCTTATCAATTGCAGGAGGCTTATAAAGAGTATCGTGCAGAATACGGGCCTATCTATATGGATGATGATGCAGACCCGAAAGTAGAGATTAGTTTTAACGATTAATGCGGATGGTATGAAATATAAGTTTTTAGCCGTATGGGCAATCGCGGCAGTATTGAGCGGTTGCTACGATGATAAAGGGAATTATGCTTACTCGGAAATCAATGAAATCAGCATCGATACTGTGGGTAAACAAACTGAATTTGAGGTATATCAGTTTGATGTTCTCGATATTCCCGTCGATATCCGTTTTGCTCTTGAAGAGGTGCCGGATGAGGATATGGAGTATAAGTGGACAATATACAGTAATGCGGCGACCGGAAATGTTGCTGCCGAGGTAATCGGTACGGAGCGGAATCTGCACAGCGTTATCCGGCAACCTTCCAGTGCGGACAGCTATTCGGTGGTTTTGCAGGCAAGGAACAAACGGAACGGCATCGCGACACAAATGTCTTATACGGTTTATGTCACCTCCCGGATTCTTTCAGGATGGGTTGTCCTTCATACAGATGGCGTACAGAGTGATGTGGATTATATTGCGACGCCCCGTGCCGTGCCGGCGATTACGGCTTCGCGTCATATCCGTAATGCTTATTTTACAGCCAATAATCAGAAAATTCCGGGTACTCCGGCGTTTGTCGGGGCGGTACGGGTGAACCATCAGACAGTAAATTCGGTGTATATCGGTACGCGGGAGGAACTTTATAAAGTGTCGGGCAAAACATTTGAGTTGGAGTATCTTTCAGAGTCCATGTTTCCTGTGAAGCCGGCTGTTTACGATTTTCAACGTTTTTTATCTCTTTCCCGTTCAAGTAACACACAGTTTGTCATTAACAATGGACAAGTACACAATATTGCCGGACAGACAGCTTTTGAGATTACATTTTCTCAGGCATTGGAAGCGAATGAGGCGTTGAATGCCGTTGATTTGGCTCCCTTTATTTACATACCGGCAAACTTTGCTTCGACAACGAAATTTGAAGCTGTTTTTTATGATCGCCTGGGACAGCGTTTTGTGATACGTCCGCAAAATAATATGCCTGTTGCCAAATTGGCACCTTTTACTTCGCAGGCTTCTTCCGTTTTTGATGTGAATCATGTCGGAATGGATATTTTGTGGTTTGAACGGGGGTATCAGGATTACGGATATGCGGTGTTTGAAGACAATCTCGGCGGACGTTGGTTTTATATAGCCGATTTCAATAAAGCAATGGATGCTACGATGGCCGTTAAGAAGTGTGATATGGGTGGATGTCCTGAGATTACGGATGCCCGTTTTTATTCGACAGGCAGTCGGGGACCGGTATTTCTTTATGCTACGGAAAGGAATATCTATACTTATGATTATAATGGCTCCAATCAGGCTGTGCTGATTAATGAGCCGTTTGGAGAGAACGAAGTGATTACTGCTATGCAGGTATACAAACCGTATGCTACGACCAATGATTTGGCGAATGCGGATGGCACTTTGTTGTATGTGGCTACGTGGGACGGACAAGAGGGACGTTTATATGAATTTTCGTTGAATGAGACGAATGGTTATTTGCGGGAGAAGAAGCCTTTGGAGGTATTTGGCGGCATGGGACGGATTGTGGATTTCTGTTTCAAAGTGCAAGGCGTGGGGACCGGTTCTTAATGGATATAATAAAAGTTTCAGGAACATAAAAATAAAAGATAATGAGTAAGTGGATAATATTTTGTTTGGTATTGTGCCTGTTGGGAACCGGGGCGGATGCACAGTCAATTTATAACAGAAAGTATTTGGTGGCAGGCCAAACGGTGGATATGACATACAATCCTGCCGGAACGCCTTTAGAGAACGCAAAAGATGTGAAGGCCATCGTTTATCTTTGGAGAGATTATGTGTGGGAAGCGGATGAGGTGGACATGACGTGGCGGGATACGTGCTGGACAGGTAGTTACCGGATTCCTCTCGGGACGGCATTGCTGTGCCCTGTTTTCCGGGGCGGTGAAGTCCTTGACAAAGGAGGACAAAATACTTATGCGCAAATGGTATTTGATCCGGCAACCGGACAGCAATATCCTGGCGGACATGTCGGCTGGGGTATCTTGCGTAATCCGTTGTTATCGGCAACTTACGGGATTCCGGAGTTTTGTGATGCCCATAACCGTATCGGTGATGACGTAATGTTCTTTTGGATAAAACAACAGTTGCAGTATTTCCCGCAGGAACGGGCGAACGTATTGAAATACGTCGTACCTGTATTGAAGGCTTTGGGACGGGACAGTGCCGAAATGCGGCGGGTTGTGCGGGGAGAAACGGAATTCATTCTCGGCGATACGGCTTCTACTGAGCGGCAGATTATGGATGCCATGCGGTTGGTGAGGGATGAATTACAGGATGATTCGCTTTGGGTGGCCTTGGAAAGCAAAGCGCTGGAAAAATTTCCGAAAGGGTTGTTGGCACGTGACCGGGCTGCCCGTAAAATTTGTACGAATTTTACTATGAAGAATGATGAACGGATTCCGGCGATTAAGAATTTGATTCGTCAGTTTCCGCCCGAGTTGTATTTGGGATTGCAGAGTGAGGGCGACAAGATGTATTACGATCTGCTGCGCGGGTACGTTTATACGCCGGTTGTGGAGTCGAAAGACTATTCCGCTTTGTATGAGTGTATGAAAGCTTCTCCCTCGTGGTTGTTGGGGACTTACTTTTGGCATTTGGTACAACTCCCCTACCGGAACGGCGAGATGAGTGCAGTAAAACTTCAACCCATTGCTACGGCATTGGTAAATGAAATATTCACTCATCCGCGGGAGGGTGCCGACCGTTTGGTATCTCCTTCGGATTACCGGGCAAATTTGTATAAAGTCCATGCAAATGCTTTTTTCGCTTATGCGCAGATATTGGCTGATTGCGGAGAAAAGGCCGGGGCTTTGGATTGGGTGGAGAAAATCAGACCCTCTTTCGGTTACCGGGATGCCTCGTTCAATGAGTTTTATACCCGGCTGTTGAGCACTACCGGCCATTCCGATGAAGTGATTGCCGTACTGGAAAAGAGTGTCGGAGAAAATGCCGCTACCCAAGCGATGCTGGATGCGTTGCGTGGAGGATATGTGGAAGATCATGGATCGGAACAGGGATTTGAGGAATATGTCGACGGTCTCAAGTCACCGGAAGGACAGCAAGCCCTGCGGGAGAAAGTGAAGCGGGAGATGTGCAAAGAGAAGATTGCCGGCTTTGAAATGAAAAATCTCAAGGGTAAAACCATCCGTTCCCTATCCTTGAAAGGGAAAATTCTGGTACTTGACTTTTGGGCTACATGGTGTGCGCCTTGCAAGGCGGCATTGCCTGCCATGCGAATGGCCGTTCATAAATTCAGCAAGGACAAAGATGTAGCATTTTATTTTGTCACAACACAGGAAAAAGTGTCGGGACTGGCAGAGAAAGTGCAGGAGTTTGTCAAAGAGAAAGGTTACACCGATATGAATTTCGTGTGTGACTTGTCCGGCGACGGGAAAACGAACGACAAGTTGTATAATGCTTTGGCCCGGCAATTCCATTTTTCCGGTATTCCGCTGAAAGTGGTGATTGACGGAGAGGGTAATCTGCGCTGGTATTCTGTCGGATACATGGGTAATCCGACGGCATTGGTGGATGAGATTACTTTTGTCATCGATGAAATCAGAAAAGAAAGTAAATGAAAAATATATTCCTGTTCATTTTTTTATTTGCCTGTTTACAGATATTTCCGGCATCGGCCCGGGAATACCTGTCCCAGGCATCGGATACGGTTGTATTTCCTGTGGGATGCGAGGGTCGTGAGATAACGGTAGCAGTTAACGATACCATTTGTTTGTCGGGTACGCTGACTATTCCGGCCGATGGACAGAAATCACATCCGGCGGTGGTTATTATTTCTGGTACGGGACAACAAGACCGGGATGGGACATTCGGTCCTCATCGTCCTTTTTGCCGTATAGCCGCTTATTTGGCTGTACAAGGCGTAGCCGTATTACGGACGGATGATCGCGGTACGGGCCGATCCACCGGTGTGTATGCAGAGGCAACGACCCGTGATTTTGCAGATGATGCCTTGCTGATGGTGGCTGCGCTGAAAAGACAACCGGGTATTGACCCGCAACGCATCGGTCTGCTCGGTCATAGCGAAGGAGGAGCAGCCGTCATGATGGCAGCGAAAAATTCTTCCGATGTGGCATTTGTCATCACTTTGGCAGGTTTGTCGACAGATGGCCTTACTGCTTTGAAATTACAGAACAACGGGTTGATTCGTGCGGCTCGCCATCAAAATGATACCTGGAAAGAGGCAAACATCGCTTTCCTGGAGCAGTTATTCGGATGGGTAGCGGCCGTGCCGGCCGGCCAGCGTCTGGAAGAATCGGTGAAAGCGGAATATTACGCATGGTTAAAACAGCAGCCGGATACTCTGTTGAAAATACTGAATCTCAAACATCGGGAAGATATTTACATAAGCCGTTATCTGCAGGTAGCCGACACCCGTTGGTATCGGGAAATGATGGCCTATGAGCCGGCAGATTATGTTCCGTTTGTACGGGTGCCCGTCCTGGCCTTCTACGGAGAAAAGGATGTTATGGTACCTGCTGCTGAAAACAGTGACCATCTTGAACGTTTGCTGAAACAAGGAGGAAACACTTGTTATCGGATTGTCAATATGCCCGGACTCAATCACATGATGCAACATTGCATTTATGGTACTCCTGACGAATACGTCTCTTTAGAAGAGGATATTGCCCCGGAAGTGCTTGGCCGGATAGGGGAATGGTTGAAAGAAAGATATAAATAAAATGCGGTTTTCTGAATTGATTTATTCAGTCGGAAAACAACAATTTAAAGTTCTTTAATTTCTTTGACGGGAAGGCCGGTCAGCTCACTGATATCTTCTGCAGCAAAACCTTTTGCTTTCATATTACGGGCGATTTCCAGCTGTTTCATTTTTTCGCCTTCTTTCCGGCCTTTCTCCATTCCTTTTTCCATCCCCTCCTCTATTCCCTTTTCTTTGGCGAAAGCGATTGTCACTAACTGGTCGCGATAGACCTTGATACTTTCGTCGTACTTTTCGCGTTCTTCTTTTGTCAGTGATGCGATGTCGATGATTTTTTCCAGTTTTTCGAACACCGCTTTGCGGGCCTTAAACGGTAATCGGTTTAGTGTTTCCATGTTCTTTAATACATAAATCCAGCGTTCAAAATCAGTTATACATTCTTCTTCTTCCTTCGTAAAAGCCGGAAGTTCGATGAAAATAAAGCGTAGCTTATCCGAAAATACCTCGTGTGTATCACGGTCGGAGAGTACGATGTCTGTGCGCAGTTTGCCCGGAGAATCACCCAGACGGAAATTCATGAAGAACACACCGTATACAGCTTTTAGGTTGAACTGCCACACTACTCCCCGTTCGCCCTGACGTGTAATGGCATGAGAAAGATAGAACAAAGCCCGTTCGCGAAAATTGACTTGCGGACGGTTCTGCATCTCGACGATGATGTGGTCGCCATCGTCTGTGGTACAATAAATATCGTAAATCACGCCGCGGTCGCCCTGGAATTCCGGTTGCAATTCTTTGTCCAGAAAAGTAATATCCTGAATATGCCGTTCACCTACCAACAGATCGTTCAGAAAGTCGATCAGCAAATCCTTTGTCATTTCCTGTCCGAAAATGATTTTGAATCCGACATCTGTAAAAGGATTGATAAACTTCGCCATGATATTTCTGTTTTCATACAAAGATAGCGAATTCCCTTTGTATAAACAAGTATTTCCGTTATTTACTGTGTCCTGTATTCTGCCATGCGATATGTCTCCCAGAACGAATCTTCAACGGAATACCGTCCAGCGTAGACCATGGCCCAACCGATGACTCCCCGATGGATGAAAATGCAAAATCTTGGAAGAATGCTATCGCAGTTCGTCTGAAAAATCAGAAAAAAAATATAAATATATTATTAAATAAAAAAATCAATATCTTTGCATCCGATTTTGGTGTCACGATTCTGCTGCTACGGAAAAGTGATGAAAAGGGAATCAGGTGAGAATCCTGGACAGACCCGCTGCTGTAAGCTCTGCTAAAATCTTCAACAATACTTTAGCCACTGTTCTGGAAAGAATGGGAAGGGCGTTTGAAGATTGGAGTAAGTCAGAAGACCTGCCGAAATGATGTATGATTGATAAACCTTCGGGGATTAAGGTTGCTCGATTCGGACTTGATTTTATTTTGCAAAAGGTGTGCTTTACGGCAGGGATTATGCCGGAAAACAATTTCCAGTCAGGATTCTGCAATATGATTTCTTTTCAGGTGAATTTAGATGCAAAATGTTACCGGTAAACGGGGAAGCGCCGGTGGCACATGAATGGGGTGAATTTATGCAAGTTTTTTGAGAGGAAACTTTCACTTTGTTGGGAGTGGCTTTGCTGCTGTTACAACGAATAAACTTGTATGTAATTAACAAATAATAATTTATATCGGTGTAAAACAAATTCAAGATGAAAAGGAAATTTATTTTAACTTCTCTTGCCCTTACGTTCTGTATGGGCATGTATGCAGAGCAACCTGTAACTGTAGAAACCGATTCCATGCGTCGGATAGATTTGGAGGAGGTGATGATCCATGCGACTAAAACCGGAGCTTTATTGAAAGATCTTCCGAACCGGGTAGAGGTGGTGACCAAGCGGCAGATCGAAGCTTCGGGGATCAATAATCTGACGGACCTGTTGAAAAATTTTGTTAATGTGGATGTGATTGAATATCCGGGATATAATTCTTATTTCAGTATCCGGGGATTCAAACCGACAGAAGGAAAATACACGACAGTCCTGATCGATGGAGTACCGGCCGGTACTACCAATATGGCGACACTTTCTTTAGGCGATGTAGAGCAGGTGGAAGTACTGAAAGGCCCTTTCTCCGCCATGTATGGTTCGGATGCGATGGGTGGAGTGGTGAACATTGTCACCAAACGGAATAAGGATAAACTCACCGGAGGAATCAAAGTTGCAGCCGGAAGTTATCAAACTTCCAAAGGGGCTTTTAATGTCGGTGGACGGATCTATCGGGGGCTTTCTTTCGATGCCTCTTTCGATTATACTGCTCAGGCACGAAACTATAAGATCGGAGACCATAATCTCTTGCATATGTCGGCAACGGATAAAGCTATCCTCGGTAAAGATACTTATGGTATTAAAATGAATGGCTCACGGCATAGCGGTATCGCCGGTAAAGGCCGTATCGGTTATGATTTCGGGAAAAACTGGTCTTTGAATTTTACCGAGATTTTTTTTGTGGGTAAGGACCTGCCGACGGGAGGAAATGTTTGGGGGGCTAACGGATTGAAAAAGAAAGATGTCACCCGGTATACCGAAAAATTGGAACTCAATGGAAAAGTGAATAATCATAATTTGTTTTTCGCTCCTCATTACTCTACGGCTAAGACCGATACTTATACGGCAGACACCGATACGGCTTATGTGTATTCAGGTAACGAACTGAATACTTATGGATTTACAGCACACGATAATCTGATTTTAGGCAAACAAAGAATTGCTTTCGGATTCGATAACAATAATGAAGTCAGTGAGATAACCAGTTTTAAAGCGCGTGGTGAGATTAAAGCACCTTATCAACCCCGTTTCCGGAATACGGCTTGGGGGATATTCCTGCAGAGTAACTTGAAATTATTTAAAGAAAAATTGGACTTGTCGGTCGGATTGCGCTATGATTATATCGATTTTAAACTTCGGAAAACACCTGGTTTGGAGAATGAAGAGAAATCGGAAAGTTACAACACTTTCAATCCCAATATCGGCGCAAAATACAATATATACGGCGGTATGGCCGTCCATGCCAGTTTCGGTACAGCTTTCAGCATGACCGATGCTTATCAGAAAGCCGGAGAATTTTTGTACAGCGGTACGCTTACCGTAGGAAATCCTGATCTGGATCCTGAAAAATCCCGTACGTTGGATGCCGGTTTGACATTCAGCCGGCCGGAACTGGGGGTAAATTTTGATTTTACTTATTTTTATACGTGGAATGATGATCTGATTGTGGAAGAGGCATGGACCGATGAAGAAAGCGGACAAAAGTACAAAACGTTCAAGAATGCCGATAAAGCAAAAAAAAGTGGAATGGAAATTATGGCTTCTTATGACTTCGGCCGTCTGTTCGATGGTGACTTTGCTTTGAAGCTTTATGGAAATCTGACCTGGATGTTTACCTATCAGGATCAGACTAAAGGAGTATGGAACAAAACATTATCCGTTCGGAAACAGAATGCCAATTTCGGACTCGATTTCTTGCATCAGAAAGGATTCAGTGCGCGGCTGAACGGACGTTTTGCCGGACATCGCATCGAGAAAAACTTTATCGGTGATAAATATCGTCCGACATTGAACGATTTGTTAAGTGAAAGCCAACCCGGGTATTTAACTGATAAACTGATTAAGCATCCGCAATTTATGGTGTTCGATTTTTCGGCCTCTTGTCCGCTTATAAAGAATGTGTCGGTCGGTTTGAATATTAACAACTTATTCGATGAAAATTATACCGAAAAGGATGGTTATAATATGCCTGGGCGGAATTTTCAGGTAAGAGCTGCTATGACTTTTTGATCTGAAGACATGTATTTGTTGCTGATGGCGGATATATAATGGGGTATGAAAGGGATTAAGTATTATTTTGTTATTTTGTCACTTTGTTTTGGGCTATCTTTGACAGCCCAAAACAAAGTCAGTTTTCTTATTGATGACGGTTTTTGGGTCGGCGTAAACCGGAGCATGCATTTACTGGCGAAAATGTATCCGGAGGTAGCGGAGAAATGTCAGTTCAAGGAATTTACCTATTCCAACTATCACGAAAGTGATATGGATTTTTTTGAAAATTCCGATCTGATATTCGTCGCTTTGCATAATAATGGGTTGGTTTTTAAAGCGAAACCTCAGCTGTTGTCCGCTTTGAAACGCGGAGCGAAGGTTTATGCGCTTAATTTATCCCATGAATACGATGCCGAATTGCAGGAATGGGGGATCTGTTTCGATCCCTGGACATTGGCCGCTTTTAAAAGCGGAGGAGAAAACAATATCATGAATATCGTTCTGAAAAAACTGAATAAAGATTTACATTTCGATTGTGAATATCAGGATATTGAAGAAACTCCCCTTTCCGGAATATATAACTATAGAAATAAAAAGTTACATACCTATATCGGTTCTTATTTAGCCGAGAGAACCGATATCGACACCCAGGCTCCCTGGATCGGATTGATTATTGGGAGAAGCGATCTGACCAAATCGCAGTATTTGTATATCGATGTATTTATCCGGAATATCGAAGAGAAAGGTTTTAATGTATTACCCGTGTTCACCTCTCAAAAACCGGGACATCACGAAGAACAGGTGATCGAACGATTTTTTATTTCCTGTGATAGTCTTCCCCGCGTGAGTGCCCTCTTGAATCTGGGATGTTGGTATAATACAAGGCCTGAGCAGGAAAGGGTGGTACTGGAAAAATTAGGAGTGCCGGTGATCAATGGGATTATACTGAGTACGAATCAAAAAGATTGGGAAAAATCTTTAGTCGGAATAGATATTTACAATCGGTCGAATTTGGTGGCTATACCCGAATTAGCCGGTTATATCGAACCTTCTGTTGCTGTCGTATTCGACGATTTCGATCATAATATCCGGATTAAGAATATGATCGGTTATCAGATGGAAACGCTGCTCGGGCGTATAAAGAATATCCATAACCTGCAGACAAAGCCTAATCGTGAAAAGAAAGTGGCCCTGATTTACTACAGCTATCCTCCCGGAAAAGAAAACATAGGGGCCAGCTACCTGAATGTACTTCCCCGAAGTATTTTATCTATCCTGCAGAGAATGCGGCAGGAGGGGTATGATACCGGCGGGCAGCCGATCGACAGTGCTGCTATTTTTAACCGGGTGATGGACTATGGAAGGAATATCGGTTCCTGGGCTCCTGCAGAGGTGGATAAATTGGTGCGTAAAGGAGATCCTGTATTGGTACCGATGGAAGTGTACAAAGAATGGTACGATAAGTTATCGTTGAAGATTAGGACGGAAATGGAGAACAAATGGGGAAAACCCGAAGAGTCTGAACTGATGGTTTGGAAAGATTCTTCCGGGAAATCTTATTTTGTGATCCCGGTGGTGAAATACGGAAATATCATACTGACACCTCAACCTCCCCGGGGATGGGAAGACAATGCGAAGAGTTTATATCACGATCCTCTGGTTCCTCCCCCTCATCAGTATCTGGCTTATTATCTTTTTTTGAAGTATGGCTTTCACGCAGATGCACTGGTGCATATCGGTACTCACGGCACGCATGAGTGGTTGCCCGGAAAAGAAGCCGGACTCGGTCCCGATGATTATCCCGAAGCGCTGATCATGGATGTACCTAATATTTATCCGTATATTGTGGATAATGTGGGTGAAGGCCTGCAGGCGAAAAGAAGGGGACAGGCCGTGATTATCGACCACATGACTCCTCCTTTCGATAAGGCTTCTTTAAATCCGGAATTGCGGGATTTGAAAAGTGGCATATCTAAATACTATGATCAAAAAAGCAAAAGCCCGATCTCGTCGATGGCGCAATTCAGGGATCTGGTTCTTCGGATAAAAACACTCGGACTGGATAAGGATTTGAAGCTGGATACCATAACGGATCAGAATCTGGAAGATATCGACGATTATCTGAAAGAGATAGAAGAAAATAAAACCCCTTTCGGCTTGCACACTTTCGGTGTATCCCCTGATGAGGCTTATACGAAAGCGACAACAGAAGCTATTGTATCAATGCAAAAGGATTTGATGGGAAAAGATTTGGAACTTTTCAGGGAGCAGGTACAAAAGAATATCGCAAAATCGGGGAAAGAAGAATTGGATGCTTTTATCCGGGCTTTGAATGGAAAGTATGTCCGGGCAGGAACAGGAAACGACCCGATCCGGAATCCGGGTGCTCTGCCTACAGGTAAAAACTTTTTTGCTTTCGATCCGAGACTGATTCCTTCTAGAATGACTTGTCGGTTGGGAGAGCAATTGGCAGAGGAGCTGATAGAACAGTATAAGGCCGAACACAACGGGGAGTGTCCTCCTAAAGTGACCATAAATTTGTGGGCGGTGGAGTGTATCCGGAATGAAGGTACGATGGAAGCCCAGGCTTTGAGCTTACTTGGTGTGAGACCTGTTTATAATGCTTCCAATCAGGTTGTCGGTCTGGAATTGATTCCGCAGCATGAGTTGAAACGTCCGAGAGTAGATGTCGTTTTTGCTCCATCGGGATTATACAGGGATATTTTTCCCGAATTGATGGCTCTGCTGGATAAGGCAGTCAGTCTGGCCAGAAGTGCCGATGAAAAAGATAATTTTGTCCGGGAACATATCCTTGAATCTGAAGATAAGTTGAAACAACTGGGGGTTCAGGAAGATTCGCTGGCCCGGCGCATCGCTTCGGTACGTTTGTTTACGACCCCTTCGGGTGCTTATGGTACCGGGGTTAGTGGGACGGTGCAGGCTTCGGGAACCTGGGAGGATGAAAAGGACGTGGCGGAAGTTTATTTTGACAAGATGAGTCATTTGTATGGCCAAGGATTTTGGGGAACGAAAGCAGAGGACGAATATACCTATTTACCGAAAGGCTTTTCGAAAACTGTATTTAAAAATGCTTTGTCGGGTACCAGGGTGGCTTTACACAGCAGGACTTCGAATCTGTATGCTTTGCTGGATAATGACGATATGTTTCAGTACCTCGGTGCTACCGGTTTGGCCGTTCGGACGATCGACGGGAAATCACCGGTGGTCATGCTGACGAATCTGGTCGATCCTTCAGCTCCGGGACAGGAGACACTCGAGAAATTTCTGGGACGTGAACTGAAGACCCGTTATCTGAATCCCAAATGGGTGGATGCGATGGTGGACGAGGGATATGCCGGTGCCCGTTTTATCAATAAAATGGTTTTTAATCTTTGGGGCTGGGAGGCCACATTACCGGAATCGGTTAGCGATAACGACTGGAATCAAATCTATGATACTTATGTCATGGATAAATATCAACTGGATATAAAAGAACGGTTTAAGAAGAGCGGCAATTTATATGCCTATCAGTCGATACTTGCCCGTCTGCTCGAGACGGTCAGGAAAGGATATTGGAAAGCGGATAAAAAGAGGGTGGATCAGATGTTACTTCAGTTTAATGAAACCATACGGGAAGCCGGATTAGCCTGTAATCTGAATATTTGCAACAATGAAAAACTGATGCAGTTTATTTCTGACCGGATCAATGATATGCCTTCGCTGACCACAGAGGAAAAATCCCGCTATAAATCGGCCTTGGATGATCTGAGACACAAAGCTAAAACAGAGGATGCCGATGCCGATTCGACTACTGACGGAGGTAATGACAAAATTTATGAACTTCAGATTCAAGACGATAAATGGTTATTTAAACAAAAACAAAAATAAAGCGCAGAGAAAATTTTTTTAACAAAAACAAACCGTCCCATTCCTTTGCCGTATATAGGTTAGATATCATATAGGTTTGACATTAAATTATGCGATCCATGAAAAAGGAAAATCAACCAGGGAATTATCAGCTGAAAGCTGATCTGGAAGGGAATTATTTGATAGATAAAGAGCATAAGGCTACAAAACGATTAGGAATATTTTATGCACCTTCGGGAGGCAGCGTTCATAAAGTGGCCCGTCTGATCAAACAAAAACTGGTAGATCTGCAACCGGATCTCTTTGTTATTTCTGAGGTCACCCCACTGCAATTACTGGATTATCACAATCTGATCCTGGTCTGTTCGACTTTAGGCCGGAATACCTGGGAAATGGAACAAAAAGATCCCTGGTCGTCATTTTTACCCAAAATGCTCCGGATTCGTTTGGAAGGTCGAAAGGTTGCTATCGTCGGGTTGGGGGATCATGTCAGTTATCCGAATAATTTTGTAGACGGAATGGGCATATTGGGCCAGACGATCGAAGAAATCGGCGGGCAACTGATCGGAGAAACAGAAACCCGTGATTACATCTTTAACGATTCGCGTGCTTTACAGGAAGGTAAATTTATCGGTTTGCCGCTGGATGAGGATTATGAGGCTGATAAAACAGAGACCCGAATCGATAATTGGTTAAAAGGATTGAGGAATACGATGGAGGGAGGACAAAAGTAAGCTTTTGATCCCCTCGCTTCCGGTTTACAATAGCTCACGGGGACGGGGGCAGTGGGCTATTTTTGGATAGAAATAAATCATAAAATTATTATTTTCCGAACATTTTCCGAATATTCGGCCTGGTGTGATTAATTTTGTCATGATATTTTTGTATCATTGGTTGTAAAATAATTTAGCAATGACCTCGATTAAAAACACATAGTGAGCTTGGAGGTGGTTCAAGTAAAAGCATTGAATTATGAATAAGTTGTATTTTTCCATTATTGGAATGATCATTTTTTGTTTTTTCTTCGGATGTAATCAGGAAAATAAGCCGGTTATGCCGTTAGAATCGGTTTTGAGTATTCCGGTTAATACGGTACAAGTGAAATCTTTAGTCGAGAATAATAATTATTTGGATGTAGATGTCGATCGATTGTCTCAGTCGATATGTTCCCGTTCGGGAAATAGTATCGATACCACTGCGATGGGTAAAATGCGGGCTGCTTTATATCGTTTTTATAGTCGTGTAAAGGTGGCAGACGGAAAATATGTCTGCGACTTGAAAAATGCAGAGGAAATCAATATTTCAGAAAGACTTTACGAAGCTATTTTAAATAATCTGAATGAAATGAACACTTGGATCGAACAGTCGAAAGCGAGTGGTAAAGAAGTTATGATACAGAAAGTGGATGAAGCGTATCTGAATTCATTACTGGAATAATACAGTTTCAGAATTCCAACACATTTTTGCTGCCATAGTCCACCTCGATACTGAATGATTCTTCGACCGGGCAAATGCCTGCGTAGACCATAGCGCAGGCGATGACTCCCCGGTGGGTGAAAATACAGGCATCGGTATGGCCGGAATGGCGGAGTTCATCCAGAAATTGAGCGACACGGCGGCACTGATTTTCATAGCTTTCCCCTCCTCCTGCCGGGAGATGAATCCAGTCCTTATACCAAAGTTCAAGACGGGGGTCGGTGAGATCGTCCCATTTCTTCATTTCCCACTCCCCGAAGTTAAGTTCTTTTAAACGGTCGTCGAGGATCGGTTCGTGAAAGCCACAAAAGGCAGCTAGCTTCCGGCAGCGGGAGAGCGGGCTGCTATACACGATATCGAACTGTTCGTTGGAAATGTTTTCTTTGACCCGGCTGGCTTCGGTTTCGAAAGAAGGGGCGACACCGACATCGCTCCAGCCGTAACAAATTCCGGTTTCGACGGCTACACGGGTATGGCGGATCAGGGTTATCTTCATAGGGAATAAGTATAAACGATAGTGGCACCGATATAAAAAAACTGTTCGGCTAAAAGTACGCTGGCCCCGCAACAATCTCCGGTATATCCTCCGATTTTACGTTTGAAATACCAACGCAAGCCGGTAAGGATAAGGAGGGTGGGGATTAAAGCTAAGAAAGGAGTCGCCATCAGCCAAAGGGCGGTGAGGCAGGGCAGGGCTACCAGGACAAATTCGCAGAGACGGATTTTGCGGTAGAGTACTTTTACTTTGCTCTCTTCTTCCGTACGGGCATAGGGTAATGTATTGATCATAACGGCGGTACAAAGTTTGGAAAGTACATCCGCTCCGATAATGACACCGGGAAGGGCCAGCGAATAAAACGAACTCAACAAAGATACATACAAGATGAAATACAGAATCAGGCCGATCGTACCGTAACTACCGATATGGGAGTCCTTCATGATTCGCAGGATGCCGGCTTTGTCATGTCCTCCGCCGAAACCGTCGAAAAAATCAGCCAGTCCGTCTTCATGTAAAGCTCCGGTCAGGAGCAGACGGGCAATGACCGCAATGACGCAAGCCGGCAACAAAGGCATGACCCAAGAGGCAAGATAAAGCGTCCCCCAGGTTGTCGCTCCGGTTAAAAAACCTACGATTGGCCAGTATAACAGGATTTCTGCATACTGCTTTTTATCTACCCGGACGATTCGCCATAACGGAAGCCGGGTAAATAATATGATTGCCGCAAACAGAGATTTCATACGGATATCTTAAAAATATTTCGTAACGGCTGCCTGTTTGAAACTGCTCATTTCGTTGATCATACGGATGGCGGATTCTATAATCGGATAAGCGCAAATGGCTCCCGTTCCTTCTCCCAAACGTAATCCCAAATTCAATAATGGCTTGGCGTGTAAAGCTTCTAGCACTGATTTATGTCCGGCTTCATCGCCCTGATGTCCGAATACACAATATTCCAATACCTCCGGATGCAGTTTACTGGCTGCCAGTATGCAGTTAGTCATGATAAAACCGTCGATGATGATCGTCATGCCTAACTCTGCAGCCTGTAGCATACCTCCTGCTGCCGCCACCATTTCAAAGCCTCCGAACCAACGCAGGATATCTTCTGCCGTACCGTTTCCCTGATAATTGTCTGTGGCCCGTTTCAGTACCTGATATTTATGTTCGATACCCTGGTTGTCCAGTCCGCTTCCGGCACCGACGCATTCTTTTAACGGAATTCCGGTGAAAAAATACATCCAGACCGATGAGGCCGAAGTATTGGCCATGCCCAATTCGCCGAAACTGATGATGTTGGTTCCTTCCTGATAAGCCAATTGTACCATTTCTGCCCCGATTTCGATGGCGCGTTCCATCTCTTCGGGCGTCATGGCAGGTCCGTAAAGGTAATTATCGGTACTCTTCCTGATTTTCCGGTGAATAAGTCCGGGCAGATCCCCGAAATCGGCATTCACTCCGCAATCTACCACTTTCAGTATGAAATGATGCTGGCGTGCAAACATATTGATTCCGCCGCCGCCTTTCAGGAAATTGTATATCTGTTGTGCCGTTACTTCCGGGGCAGAAAAGCTGACTCCTTCGACAACCACACCATGGTCGGCTGCAAACACAATATTTTGAGGAGTTCTCAAAACAGGAGAGAGGCTTTGTTGGATGGTACCGATCTGGACTGCCAATTCTTCCAACCGTCCTAACGAACCTTTCGGTTTTGTCAAATTATCGATTTTATCCTGAAGTGCCGGTACGATCTTTTTATCCGGCGTTTTGATATTGAAAGTTCTCATATCGTATCCTATTATTTTTTATCCTTATTACCTTTCACTTTTTTTACCTCCCTGCCTTTAGCTTTATAGCCTTTAGCCTTTTACCTTTACTCCTATTCCCGAGACCATCAGCACCACCTCGTCGGCTTTCTCTGCGATGTATTGGTTTACCCAGCCTTGCATATCGGTAAACCGGCGTTGGATGGTGTTTTCGGCAACTCCACCCATACCGATTTCATTGGTCACAAAGATAAAAGTCGCTTCCTGGGCTGTAAATCGGTCGAACTCTTCTTTTAGTTCTTGTAAAGCCAGGTCGACATTCGAATCCTGATCGAAAAAGAAATTAGTACCCCACAAGGTAACACAATCGATCACGATTACCCGTCCTTGCAAGTGATGTTTACTCAGGGCTTTTTCTTCCTCGATATTTGTCCATTGAGGTCCCCGGTCACGTTGATGCCGTTCGATACGTTTACGGTATTCTTCATCCCATACCCGCGAAGTAGCCATATAAACAGGACAGTCGGATAGTTCCAACGCTAAACGCTGTGCATAACCACTTTTACCGGAACGTTGCCCTCCGGTGACTAAAATAATTCTTCTTGTCATTCCTCAGAATTTGAATTCGTAAAGATATAAAACAAAGAAAATCAAAATTCATAAATTCTTATTTTTTTCGTAACTTGCACAAAAGTTGTTCATGATATTTATCTGATTGGAAATGAAATAAATATACGGAATTTATCCGGCGTGAACAACTTTTTTATGCGTTTATGCCAGATGTATAACGGGTTAATTTCGTATATTTGTAGCATGTACGAAAAAAATCCCGAAGAAGAAACGTTCAAGACTTTCTTCTTGAAATACCATGATGTGTTGGTTTTATATGCCACAAGTATTCTGAAAAATGTTGATGCGGCAGAGGATGTTGTGTTGGGTTGTTTCGTACAGGCTTGGGAAAGCTCTCTTTATAAAAAACTTTCTGATGGGTTGGATAAATACATGTTTCATGTGGTCAAGAATGCTGCTTTAAACGAGCTGAGAGACTGTAAACGCAGGAAAACCCGCCATGAAAAAATGATGGAAGGAATGCCCGTGGCAGAAATCATGCATGAAGATGAGCAAACTGAAATAGATGTTTTGTACTTCGCGATAAACCAGCTTCCTCCGGAGCGTCGCCGTATTTTTATGATGGTGTATGCCGAAGGGAAAAAATATAAGGAGGTTGCCGAGCATTTGCAAATCAGTATTAATACTGTCCGAACCCAGTTGTCGCGTTCGTTGAAGTTTCTGCGGGAGAAACTGGAGGGCCACATGTTTACCATATTATTGCTTTATTTCAGAAAATCGGAATAATCAGGGTGGTGTCGCAGGAATTGGCGATACAAATGGGATTGTTGCAATTTTTTTATAAAAAAATGGGATTTCCTGTCACATGATTTGATGGGTGGTGGTGTTATTTGTATAAAACTAGGAGTATGGAAGACGAAATATTAAAAATTATGGCGGCTGAAATAGCGGGGGAGAACGTGACGAAAGAGGAGAGGGAGAAGATGAACAGGTGGTGGGAAGAGAAAAGAGGGAATGAGAGAACGTATAAGATGTTGATGGGTGAGTTGGGTGAGGTCGTGAGGTTGGTGAGACAGCAAGGAGGGTTGGATAGGGAGAAGGCCTACGAGAGGTTGGAGAGCGATATCCGGAAGAAAATGACGGTACGGAAGGGTAAGATACGGCGGATGAGGTGGTGGTCGTTTGGGGCGAGTGTGGCAGGGGTGTTGTTGATATTGGGTGTCGGGATAATGTTATGGATGAAGCCGGAAGAGAATGGAGTCTGGGAGGGCGAAAAAACGGTGGAACCGGGAATCGGGCAAGTGGTGTTGACGCTGGGAGATGGTGAAAGCGTGCCGTTGAAGCGGGATACGAACAGGTTGATTTTTGGGGGTACGATGTTGCAGGTTAGGAATGAACGGGGAACATTGGTATACTCGAAAATCAAAAGCAAGGAGGCTTCGGAGAAGATTGTCTACAATACGTTGACGGTTCCTGTGCGTGAGAGGTTTCAGCTTGTTTTGGCGGATGGGACAAAGGTGTTCTTGAACTCCGGTTCGGAAATGCGTTATCCGGAGAGGTTCGGGAAAGCCAGAAGGGAAGTTTTCTTAAAAGGAGAGGCATGGTTTGAGGTGGCGAAAGATAGCGCCCGTGAGTTTTGGGTACATGCAGGAGCGATGGATGTGAAGGTGTTGGGGACTTCTTTTAACGTGAAGGCTTACGAGAGGTTGGAAACGGTGGCGACGACGCTCGTCGAGGGGAGTGTGGAGGTGGCATGTGCCGGCAAGAGTTTTCAGATTGTGCCGGGAGAGCAGTTTGTATATGACAAGAATAATCGGGTGATGGATGTGAGGATGGTGGATACCGAATCGTATGTTTCGTGGAAAGACGGGTATTACAAATTCCGGCAAACGACATTGGAAGAGATTATGGAGACGTTGTCTGTCTGGTATGGATTGAACGTGTTCTACGTGAATGAAAGTGCGAAACAGGTAGAGTTCACTGGAAAAGTGAGACGGTATGAGGATGCCCGTATGTTGCTGGATAAATTCGAGCAGACCGGAGATGTAGTATTTGATATAAAAGGGAATAATGTTTTTATAACAATAAAGCAAAAAAAGCCGTTCGCACGGGAGTGGAACAGCTTTTTAGTTAAAGCACGCGGCATGGTGTGGCAATCTTGACCGACGTGCAAGGTAAAATTCTAATGTACAAAAGTATGAAAAAAAAGTCAAATCAGACAAGAGCCGGAGGGCGAATTCTTGTCCCTAAGTGGATGATGAAGATGAAAGTCGTTTTTATTTTATTGGTTTGTAGCTTGGTGCAGGTGCAGGCAGCAGTGAGCGCTCGCCAATTGAAAGTTTCAATAGAGCTGAAAAACGTGACATTGGAGAAGGTTTTTCAGGAATTGGAAAGGCAAACGGGTTATAGTTTTCTCTATAATCACAGGGAAGTGGTGACTTGGAAGAACGTGAGTATCAGTGCAGAGAATCAAGGATTAGAGGCGGTGCTCAAAGACTTGTTGCCTCGCTTGGGAATGTCGTTTTCTTTTGACGATAATTTGGTAATTATAAAGGCAACCTCGTACCAGGAACCCGAGAAGAAGTTTGTTCGGGTGAGAGGCTTCGTATATGATGCGGCCAAACAGCCTTTGCCGGGGGTAACGGTAAGGGTTGTCGGCACTACTATTGGTACGGCTACAAATGAGAAAGGTTGGTTCGCATGGGATTTGCCTTTGTTGAAAGGGACGTTGGAATTTTCATCTGTCGGTTTTAAGAAACGGCGGGTGGAATTTTCTGAAAAGACGGCGAGAGATACGTTGCGTATTACCTTGACGGAAGATGTATCCGATTTGGATGAAGTGGTTGTCCGGGCTTACGGTACGCAGAATAAGCGGGAGATGGTGAGTGCAATCTCGACGGTGACAGCGGAAGAAATGAAAGAATTGCCGGCAGCGAGCATCGCAGACATGTTGCAGGGAAGATTGGCGGGTGTGAATATTGTGTCGCAGTCGGGAGCTCCGGGTAGTGCTGCGGTGATTGCGGTGCGGGGGTTCAACTCTCTGTTGGTGGATGGTGCGAGTGACGGACAGCCGTTGTGGGTGGTGGATGGAGTGCCGATGTATTCGTTTGTTTCACCGGTGACCGGTACGAATACGCTGGCTGACCTGGACCCGAGCATGATTGAATCGGTACAGGTGTTGAAAGATGCGGCGGCGGCATCGATTTACGGTAGCCGTGCGGGCAATGGGGTGATTCTTGTTACAACGAAGAAGGGAAAGGTCGGTGAGGCCAAGTTTTCGGCAAATGCTTCCTACTCGATTTCACAATTGATGGAATATCCCGAGCAGACGGGCGGACGCATGGAGAGGTGGCTGGAACTTAAATTCCGGAGGAATATCAAGAATAATTATTACGATTGGGCGACAGGGAAGTATCACGTCCCTACTTCGTACGAGGATGTGTATAACAATGGAAACGGTATCTACGACCAGTTTTGGGGGAATGGTTACTGGGGTTCGCCGAGCATGATACATTCATTGCAGGATAGTCTGGACCCTTATTACAATAATAGTACAAACTGGTGGAAGTATGCTTTTCGCAGGAGCAAGGTGGTCAATGCAAATGTGCAGGCTGTAGGAGGTACGGAGCGTTTCCGTTATATGGTGGGACTCGGATATTATGACGAGCAGGGAATCATGATTAACAGCGGATACAAACGGGCGAACCTGATATCGAACCTGACAGCACAATTCACACCGAAATTGAGGATGGATACGCGTGTGTATCTCTCTTATGTGGACCGGACAATGAATCGCTCCTCGTCATCGGCTTCATCCAAGCATACCCGCTACGAGGGATTGTCTGTGAATCCGTCACAGCAGCTTACCGTGTTGCCTGCCACGAAGGAACTGGAGGCAGAGTGGAAAAAGTCTGTCCTGGGAATCAAGGATCGCACGGACGATTATCGTGCAATGGTGACGGCTTTCCTTGAGTATGAGTTTCTTAAAGGATTGACATTCTCGGCATCAGGGAATATCGACTACTCGCAGTCGAACCTGAATAAGTATACTCCCGGTGTGTTTGACGAATATCATAACGAAAGTAAGTCGGAAGGAAATATCGGTCGACAGGTGATGCTTTCTTCGGAGGAGTTGTTGCATTATAACGCAAGTGTGAATGATGTGCATAATATTGATGTACTTTTGGGTGTCAATACAAACAAGGAACAGGCATTTTCGATGTACGGCTATGGGTTGCGGGGAGTGAGCGATGATGTGTACTATTATAACCCGCAGAAGGTCCCGCCGGTGGTGAATCACGGAACACCGGAGTTTCCGGACTATGCTGCAACGCGCTATTACTCTTCGGATTTTACCGAGAAACGGATGGTGAGTTATTTCGGCCGTTTGGGATATAATTACAAACAGCGTTATTTGCTGGAGTTTACATTCCGTCGTGACGGTAGTTCTACGTTTGGTGAGGGAAACCGTTGGGCAAATTTCCCGTCGGTGGCTGTCGGCTGGTCGTTTTCGGAGGAACCATTCATCAAACGCTTGACCGGAGGCTGGCTGAATTGGGGTAAGATTCGCGGTAGTTATGGAAAATCCGGACAGACATTTACAAGTGCTTACCTCGCTCACGGATTGATGAACATTATGGACAAGAGCTTTTTCGGGAAGACGGGTATAACGACTGACAAGCCTGTATCGCCTTATCTTACCTGGGAAAAGACAAGGCAGTATGACCTGGGTTTGGATATGGATATGTTCAATTATCGTTTGAATGTGAAATTGGATTACTATTACAAATATACCAGTTCGCTGATTTATGATATTCCGATTCCGGGCAGTTTGTATGCGTTCGGTGCGCAGGTGGAAAATGCGATGGAAATTTCCAACGAGGGGCTTGAGCTGGAGTTGCAGGCAGATATCTTGCGGGAGAGTGCTGTGAGCTGGCGAATGAAATTCAATATGGCAAGAAACTGGAATCGTTTTGAAAAGTCGTATTCGGGGAAAGATGTAGTGGACGGTGACGGGACGCTACTGGTAGTCGGCAGACCTTTGAACGGTTTGTACGTGTGGGCGCACCGGGGATATTACAACTCGGATGCTGAGGTACCTCGCTTGTACAAGATTGACGGACAGGAAATATACTTCAACGGTGTGGCGACAAATGGAATCAGCGGCGCTGTCGGTGATTATCGTCTGCTTGACTTGGATGGCGACGGGAATCCGGATTCATATTATGCGGGTTCGCCGCTTCCTTTGGCTCATGGAGGATGGGTGAACGAATTGATGTGGAAGAACTTCGACCTGAACGTACTGGTGAATTTCACAATCGGGAGAAAAATGATTAACAACCGGATGGGTCTGGGGTTCAGCAGACAGTCAGAGGATGGCCATTTGACGAAGTTGTTTGATTACCGCAAGTTGAGACCATGGGACGGGGTGAACAAGAAACCGAATGCTCCGGCATGGGGAAATTCTCTCAGTATGAATACGGACTCGGCTATCGAGAAGGTGCACCACCTTGCCTTGAAGCAAATAACCTTGGGATATAATCTTCCGGACAGGATATCCAAGAAGGCAGGGCTCTCGGGAGTACGTTTCTTCCTGACAGCAGAAAACCTGTTCTATTTGAGCAACTACTCGGGCGGAAATCCGGAAGTGGTGAATATTTACACGGGACGTGATAATGGCGATACTTATCCATTACCCAGAAAGTATACGTTGGGATTAACTCTTAATTTTTAACGGACATGAGAAGATATATTTACATATTTGGTTTGACAGTTTTGTTTTGGGGGACTTCTTGTGCGGATTTTATAAATATCCAGCCGGAGAATGCAACCACCTATTCTAATTATTACAAAAACGAGAAGGAGCTGGAGGCTGTGCTGACCGGCTTGCAAGTCTATTTGAGGCAGGCTGTGGGTGAGTTTACCGGTGGCGATATTTCCAGAGCCGGAGAGATATTGGATTACGACAGATCTTTGCGCAAGGGGTTGACATTGTCGAATGTAGGAACGTGGAAATATTATTATTACACGATTTATCAGGCGAATTTGATTCTGGAGAATACACACCGTTTCAAAGGAGACCCGGAGAAGTTGAAACCCTATATTCAGCAGGCATATTTTGCCAAGGCAGTGGCTTATTTCTATTTGGCGATGAATTATGGACAGGTGCCGATTACTGGCTCAACAATTGAGTTCTCTAAGTTTCCTCAGAGCCCGATAGGCAATGTGTTGGATGAGGCGGAAAAATGGGGATTGAAGGCGATGGATTTGCCGACATACGAGGAGTTGGTGGCTACTTCAAAAGAATCCCGAATGAAACAGTATGGCAGCAAGGGTGCCGCGGCTGCTTTGTTGGCACATCTCTATGCGTGGAGAGCTGGCGTAGAAGGCAAGAAAGAGTATTGGGCAAAGGCCGAAGAGTATTGCAGTATGCTCATTGAAGGGAAAGCAGGCAATTATTCGTTGGCTGCGGATCCTGAGACCGTTTGTACAAGCGTGATGAAAGGAGGAAGCGCCGAGTCGATTTGGGAGATTTACTATGACTCACAAGAGGGTTTGCGCACTGATTTGCCAATTACGTTCCCGATAGCTCTGGGAAGTGCGCATCCGATTAACAATCAGTATTCAGACGGATATTACAAGAGTACGGTGAGAATGATGTATGCTCCCGAAGATTTGCGTAGGGATGCCTATTTTTGGAATATTGATGCGGATTCATTGTTCTTGATTTATAAGAGCAATGAGGAGGTTTATGCTGCAACGAAGTATAGACCGGGAGATTCCATCATAGCAGCGGAGGACAATCAGAAGTTGCAACGGGCATTCCTGTATAAGTTCCGGTATGCACATTACATTAAGCTTGCGTACACCCCGGAGCTTCAATATGCCGGAATCAATCAGTATAAGGTGATTTGGAGATTGGGCGAGATATACTTGCTCCGTGCAGAATGTCGGGCCCGTCAGGGGAAGACGGATGCCGTAGACGATTTGAATGAGATCCGTCGCCGGGCCTATGGGGATGACATGCACGCTTTCCCGAACTCTGATGATGTGGAAAAAGGACTGAGTGGGAATATTCAGCTGGCTATTTTCAGGGAGAGGGAGAAGGAATTGCTGGCGGAATATCACCGTTATTTTGACATTATGCGTAACGGTTGGTGTTTCTTGAGAGGGGATGATACGCATGATTATATCAGAATGGAAATTTCTGAAGCTTATGGTAAACTCACGGATAGAGATATTCAAGATGGTGCTTTATATCTAATGTTGGGAGCGGACTGTTTCTCCAATAATGATTTGATTCGCCAAAATAGGTATTGGAATCGTCGTTCGAATTAAAAGAAGAATATTATGAGAAAAATGTTATATACAATATGGTTTTTGGGCTCGTTATTACATGTGGGGTGTACAAAAGACAATTATATCGACACAGGGATTAGTAACGGACGTTATCACGGAAATTTGATGCAGTACATGGGATCGAATTCCTACGATTGGGATTCTACGATTCTGTTGGTTCGACATGCGGGAGACGATATCGTACGGCTTTTTGAGGGTAAAGATCCTGAGCACAAAGAGATTACGTTCTTTGGTATCACGAATCATTCGATTCGTCGGCATTTGTTGGAATCCGGTTATCAACGGGTGGCTGATCTCGACCCGGAGTGGTGTCGTGAAATGTTGCTGAGGCATGTGATTGACGGAAAACTCTATCGGAAGGACATTCCTTACGGAGAACCGACGCTTTATGGTACTCCGGGCACGGGTGGTAGCTACTTGACTACCTTGGCAGGTACGCCAATATGGGTGTTTATCATGAAGCAGGAGAAGAATGGCGTAGTGGAACATGCAGCTAAGCCGATATACATCAGTTTCATGAATTCCCAGCCTATTTTTGCCATCGCCTCGGGAGACATTGAGCCGGACAATTGTCTGGTGCACGCATTGGAATATAATTTTGCATTGGGGTATGAAGAATAATTCAAAAAAGTACATGAAGATGAAACAAATAATGATATGGATGATATTGGCAGTGGGCCTGTTGGTCGGAGCTTGCCATCAGACAACGGTCGGCTACCTGTTGACAGAGAACGCATCTTACGACCCGGACACGATGTATATTCGAAAGACGTTAGATCCGGAATTGGATGCTGTCCGGATTGAGAATAAGGCTCCTTGGGTGAGTTTGGCGTTACAAGGATACGAGGGGACTCAGCAGATTTTATTCAGCGTGGAGTCGGTGACTTCGAATCAGGGAGAGGAGGCTGCGGCGATTTTCAAGAAAGACTTGACAATCCGTGGAGGCGGAGTTTTGCTGTACCCGTTAGAGAATGATGCGAAACCGGGCGTCTATAAGGTGTCGGTTCGATTGACGAATCCCGGATACTCTCACGTTTTGCGAGATGCCATGACGATCATCGTGGAGTGATAGATATAATTTTTTGAAGATTCACAATAGAAGTGCAATTCGTGTAGAATCTTCAGTCCTCTACCTTGCTCGCCCGAAGGCGAGCAAGGTAGAGGACTGAAGTGTTCTGACTGTGGTGCTGCTGTAAAGTATCACATCGTATGTCCGACAGACCGAACTTGTCTTTCAGTATCTGTTCCATCGGCTTGAGTGTGCTGGTCTCCGCCGTGTTCCCCGGCTCGATGCACATCGCCAGCGGGAAGCCGTCATGGTCCATGAACAGCCCCGGCTGTACAAGGGGCAGCGGACGGCCCTCTTTGCAGTGGCCAAACCGCACCAGTCCGCATTCCTCCTCCCGCTCAAAGAAGTAGTTCGTCGGGTTATAGTACACAACCTGCGTATTACGCTTCCAAAGCTTCTGGCTGCGCTTATACATATCTGCCTGTATCTCGCTGAACTCCGTGGCTGGTAGTGACAATGCCCTGTACACCTGCTTCAGCGTGCATTCCGGCCGCCCGAAGAACTTCCTGGTGTCCTCCAGCGGTGAGCGCTTTGACCCGGGATACAATATCCGGGTGTACACCGGCATGGACAGGATACTGTTAAGGTCGTTCCATCATCTGCGCGCTACCCCTTGATGGTATAGAGGTATGTGAAACGACCGCCTGGTTTAATGACAAGTCTCATCTTTGCAATATACCGTTATATACCACAAATTAATTAAGGAATATTTGACAAAAAAAGACCTTGGAGGGCCTGCTGGCAAATAAAATAGAAAAATTATTGTGTCAAACTACCGAATATTGTTGTAATCTCGAAAAAAGTGTTTATATTTGCGCATGAATCAGAATTAAACTCATAGAGTATGAAGTAGTTTTGAGTATATAAAAACGGACGTTTAAATTCATTATATTATACCACCTCTTTTCAGGGGTGTTTTTTTTGTTTTATACTTTATAATCATCTGACTATCAACTCTTATTAAGAGATTCATAAAAGTTCCAAAATTTTTCCCAAACGACCACCAAAAAAACGTCCGTTTTTTTGGTGGAATTTTATTTTCAGAACATGTCATTTTTATATAAAAATATTATTGTGATAAGACAAATATGGTGCTGACCCGGAACTTTTACCTGATATCCTGTCGGATGATAATATATGTATACACATTTTATACATACTTTTCGGGGAGGTAGTATGATATTGTTAACTAATAATGCAAAAGAGGTATGAAGCTGATTGATTTGATCGATGATATGGAAGTAAAAAAGTGGGTCTTGATATTTTGTATCCTTGGCGTGTCATTTACCGACAACGTCGGAGATATAAAACTGGCTGAGGTATTCAGTAATAAAAAAGTAAAAGAGTGGGTCTTGATATTTTATATCGTTGGTGTGTCAGTACTTGTTTTAAAGGAATCGATAAAAATATAATAATGGTTTCGATAAAATGGATTTAAATAAACGAAGTAGCGATTAAAAAATAAAAGTATGGGAAAAAATGTTTTTAATAAGGGGGGCTGATCAGTAAAAAACATGATTTATAATCCCCTGAATGTGTGAGATAGTAATAGTCAGTAATGGCTTGAATTTTAATTAATTATAATTCTTTAGTTATGAACAGAAAATGGAAATTTACAGGTTTTGTGCTTGCAAGTGCATTGTTGCTTGGGTCTACAGGGACTTTTCTCGTAGGCTGTAAAGACTATGATGATGATATCAGTCATTTGCAGGAACAAATTGATGCTAACAAAAAAGCAATTGAGGGTATTGAAGCCCAAATCAAGGCAGGTGCCATCCTGACCAAAGTAGAGTCGGACGGTGCAGGCGGAGTGAAAGTGACTTTGTCCAATGGTCAGACCTATCATATTGAAAAAGGGGCCAAGGGAGAAGACGGAGCTCGGGGGGAACGAGGACCCGAGGGCCCACAAGGCGAGATGGGTCCGAAAGGAGATACTCCTAGTTTTACAATCAATGAAGAAGGGCATCTGGTGGCAAGCTGGTCGGATGGCACGAGCAATGATTTAGGGAAAGTGACTCCTGAATTACCTGAAGTGGAGTTTACTATAAACGCTGACGGTCACCTGATCTATAACGGAAAAGATCTGGGGTCCATCAAAGGCGAACAAGGCGAACAAGGTCATTCTCCAAACGTTTCTTTTGAGCGAAGAGAAGACCATCTGTTTGTGACGGTCGATGGTAAGGAAACGGATCTGGGTAAGATCAAAGGGGAACCCGGAGTAACTCCTCAACTTCCTGATTTCCGGTTTTCAATTGATCCTGTAAGCGGCGATCTGACTGTTTCTGACGGAATGACAACAACCAATTTAGGTCAGGTTGTGGGTTCTATTAGCCTGGAAAATGGAGTATTCTATTATACTACCAGCAAAGGTAAGACAGAAATCGGTAAAGTTTCTTTCAAAGATGTCAATCTGAATGTACAGAATGATTATCTGTATATCGGAGAAACCAAGGTTGAACCGGCCATCCGTATGAATCAGAACATATATATACAGGAAAAAGAAGGTTACGTTGTTATCAATCTGCCGGGTAAAGATACTGATGAATATCGTCAGGTGATTATCCCGACCCAGAGCATTTTCTCTCAACGGCTCACCAGCATTGCGTTTGTTCCGCAGTATTACTACGACGGAGTTCCTGCTATTATGTTCAGAACTTTGGCATACCATGAACTAGGGGAAGATGAAAATGCCGAAGTCGAAATAGAAGAAGTCGACGCAGTAGGGGATTATGATGTTAATCTTAATATTAACCGGTATGATTTTTTCACCTCTGCACTTGCTACAGCAAAATATCGTCTGAATCCGCAGAGTGTGGGTATGGACTGTGCCGATTTCTCATTTGTAGGTGACAAAGCTGATTACATCTTTACCAGAGGCGGAGGAGCTGATGCTCCCATTTCTATCGTAGGCAAACCGGTTGATAAAAATGGGGTAGCTGTATTTACAGTGAAGAAAAACAAGAAACTCAACCCGGGACAGGAAGTCGATCCAAATAAGGATCTGGATATCGTTGCCCTGAAAGCGGTATTGAAAAAAGGACTGACAGAAGAGGAAATGACTTCCGGAGCTAAACCTGAAGTATATTCTGAATATGCTCATGTGAATGAAACTTGCTTTACCCCAGCAGAGGTGTTTATCTCTGATTCTATGATGCTGTTAAAGAACGACCAGATGCATCATTATGCCCGTACTTTCGATGAAGCAACAATGGAAGCACCAAGGTATCAGGTGCCTTTTGATAAGCCTTTTAATCTGCGTGAGAAAATTGCTACCTGTTTGTTAAATCAACAAGGACATGAACAGCTGGATCTGGCAGCTTATGATTTGCGATATGCTTTTGCTAAAGCATCAACACCTTATATGGTAAGCAACGGCGGAGCAACGCAAACCAATCAACAAACCGTGATCGAATGTACAGATGCAGAAAAGGGTATTTTCAGCATTGTAGGAAACAACAGAGAATCCATCGGCCGTACCCCGATAGTAAGGGTTGATCTGGTTCACAATGGAAAAACAGTTGTCCGTGCTTTTATAAAACTGGAAATTATTGCTGAAAAAGAAACGGATATCGTATTGAATAAAAAAGCAGAGACAATTACTTTAAGTTGTCCGGACGATGTAGTGAACATGGAATTCTCAGAAGAGGAAATCCGTAATGGTGTCTATCGGATTATCCAGGAAGGTGGTATGAGCCATGAAGAATTCTGGAATACTTATGAATTGTTGTCTGCAACAACAACTCCGGAGGGTATTACTGTGCCGACTCTGGAATCTGGTAACAGCACTGACGGCCAGTTGACCAAGAAAGTATGCTGGAAGTTTACCCACCGTGAAATCGGAAGCTTACCGGTAAACAGTCCTAAAACACTGACGGCACAATTAGTATTGAAGAATAAAGTGACTACTTCTTCTTGTCCGGAAAAGGTGATCTTCACATTCGAGATCAGCGTTAAACGTCCTGCACTTACTCTGACAGTCAAAGAAAATGAACAGTATTGGAATACCCAGAAGAGTGCTTATAATGTTAATGTTGCAATTCCGCTGAACGCACATGATGTGGCTGAAAACTGCATTTTCGACAATGCTATGGGACGGCAGATCTGGGTGAATGCCCCGGTTTTAGAAGGTTGGGATGATTGTATCTTCAAATCAGATAACTGGAATTACCGAATAACCGCTGTTATTTATAATGGTAAAAGAACTACTTCGTTTACAGGTGTCCGGCTGGCAGGTGTCCGTGAAAATGCCCGTATTATCCTGGACAAGTCGGATAATCGTGTAAAAGCAGCACTGAATAGCCTGAACGGGTTACAGGCTGAAATAGAAATGTATACAGAAGCCTATAACGGAGACGTTTACTCATTGAAGAAATTCCTGGTGAATTTCATTCGTCCGGTAAACTTTAATCTGCCTGCAGGTTTGTCTGTAAAAGATGCTCAGGATGACGGGGATATCGTGAACTTCCAGTATAATGGGTTGCTGACAGACTGGAGAAATGAACTGATCATTCAAGAAGGAGAAGAAAATATTCCTTATTCACAGTACGACTGGGTGAAAGACTGTGGTGAAATACATGGTGAATGGATTCCTGCCTATCAGAAAGTGGTGACACCGGCCAAGTGGGAGTTTGAAACTGAAGAGGTGACTATTCAGAGTGGACAATTGCTGTATTCAGCTACTATTACACTGTATACCAGACCTAATGTATTTAGTAACAATTGGTCTGTGTATAAATCCTTTACGGCTAAAGGACGTTCAGCAGCTGAAGCGCAGCAAAATGCAACGGCGTTGGCTAAAGATAAAGAGCCTGATGAAGATTTTTATGACGGATGGGACGGCGTTAAAGCTTATAGATACACTGATACCCAAGAGATGACCGCTTCAAGTGAAGTTACTTTTACAACTGTAACTGGCATTACTTATACTCCGGCAACATACGAAACGGTGGATGCAGAATGGAAACCGACTTTATGTAATGAGAAACCGGTATATGATCCTTCTGTGGTGCATCAGGTAGGAGATAAGGACGGTTGCTGGACCTGGAAGGAAATTAAGGCATTTGACATCGTTCAGACGGGTCAGTACTGGAATTTCTACGGTCCGTTCGGGAATGTTGAGCTGGATCTCGATAATGTAAAAACCAACCTGCAGTATAATAACTGTCAGTTACCGGTATCCGTTACTTTGGAACAAATAGGTAACACGGTTAAATATGTGAATGTAGGTTCTCCGATTAAGGACGAATACATGATTATGATTCCTGCAACAGTAGGCTATGGTTGGGGTATTCTTAGCGGTACTTTGACAATAACTGTAAAGCCGGTTTAATACCGGGTATGGTTGTGATTCCAGGATTGGGAGGTATTTGCCTCCCGATCTTTCTTCTATAAAATGTCTGATGTGCTAAAAGCTAAAAATATGAAAAGAAGTTTATTACTGGCTATCGTTTTATTTTGTGCAGAAATCTTATTTGCACAAAAGGGAAAAGAGGAAGCCGGGATTATTTTCAATCCACACTGGTATTTGCAGTTGCAGGGAGGAATGGGGTATACCGTGGGGGAAACCGGCTTTAAGGACCTGATATCACCGGCCGGAGCTTTGTCTGTGGGGTATCAGTTCTCGCCTGTCTGGGGACTTCGCGGAGGCTTTGGCGGTTGGCAGGGTAAGGGTGCCTGGTCGGAATCCACCCGGGATTATAAATTCAACTTCCTTCAGTTGAATGCAGATGTTGTGTTTAATCTGAGCAACTGTATCGGCGAATTTAACCCCCGGCGTTGGGTGAATACTTATTTTTTGCTGGGTATAGCAGGCAATCATGCTTTTGACAACGATGAAGCAGTTGCCATACATGACGAAGGATATACGATGCGTTACCTTTGGCGCGATAACCGTAATTTCGTCGCAGGACGTGGTGGTGTCGGATTTGATTTCCGGATCAGTAATAGCATTTCCTTTAATATAGAGGGAAATGTAAATGTACTTTCCGACCATTTTAACTCCAAAAAGGCGGGTAATGCCGACTGGCAGTTCAATGTTCTGGCAGGGTTTAGTTGCCGTTTGAATAAAAAACACCGCAAGGTGGAAGCTCTCCGGGAAATCATTTTTGAGGAGACTGTGCCGGTCGTAACAAAGGAAGAACCGGTTTCTCAGCCCGTGCTGCAGGAAACGAAGCAAGACCTCATAGACTCTGCTGCGCTTACTGCCCGTCAGGATATTTTCTTTGCCTTGAACTCTTCGGTGATTCTGGCGAGCGAAACAGCCAAAATCGATTCCTTGGTAGCTTTTATGAAAACACATACAGAGACACAGGTGGTGATTACGGGTTATGCTGACGTGCAGACCGGAAATCCGCGTTACAACAAAGTTCTGTCGCAACGGCGGGCAGAACAGGTGGCTGTATTGTTGACTGTTAATGGTATCTCCCGGGAACGGATAACTGTGTTTGCCAAAGGGGATACAGAACAACCTTTTCCTGTGATGGAACAAAACCGAGTGGCCATTTGCCTGATCGGTAAAAAATAGACAGAGCCGTCTGACTTTCCAAACTCCCTGTTCTGACTGAAAGGGAGTTTGGAAATTTTGTTTATTCCGATGTAGTAACGATCCCTATAGTTGTATGTTATCCATAACAATGAGATTCCGGTTGGATAGTCAGCCCTTTTTTGTGGAAAGACGGGGATTCGGACTCCGGAGTCCTTTCAGAGGATTACACGCCCCCCAGGCGTGCCGGTTCAGCCACTCCTGCCTCTTTCCTTCCTGACGGAGTAAAGATCCGGCGAATCTTGCCGGTATACCTATTTGAATCCCTGGAAACGAGTTTTATTCACCGGATCAAAGATAGCATGTAATCTTTCAGTAAAAAAACTCAATGAATTATCTTGTAACATTTTCGTAACAGAAAGGAGTTTCCTATTTTTACAGCCGCAAAATTCAGAATCTTAAAAAATGGATTATGGAATCTTTGATGTACTGAAGGTAGTTTTCATATCTTTTCCAGATGGCAGCCGCTGACATTTGTTTGAGCCTTCGTGCAATTTGCAGCGGAGACAGTTTGGGTTCGCTACGTATCATCATGTGTATATGGTCTTTGTCTGTTTATCCGGCTGATGAGCAAAGGGTTTTGTTCGCCGAGACCTTCGGCTGTTGTCGTTTTGTCTATAATTGGGCATTGAACCTTAAAATCACGGCATACAAGGAGCGTAAGGAAACGCTTGGCAATGTATATTTGACGAATCTGATGAAGAGCGAACCGAAAGCGGAACACGAATGGCTTTCAGAAATCAGTTCCCAGTCCTTGCAGAGTGCGTTACGCAATCCTGACACAGCCTACACCGACTTTTTCCGTAATACTCATGCGGTTGGCTTCCCCCGTTTCAAGTCACGTAAGGACAGGCAGAGCTTCCTCTGTCCGCAGCATTGGCGTGTGGATTTCTCCAAAAGCACAATTACGATTCCCAAAGCCAAAGATATTCCAGCCGTGCCCCGGATCAAATCCGATCTGAATTTAGATAAATGATTTCAAAAACTTTTACCTTTGTACAAATTTAGGCAAATGAAGAAAATCGATTTATTATTGACACGGCATGGGGAGACCATCGAAAATCAACGGCATGTTCTCCAGGGGCAATTGCCGGGAACACTTTCCCCTTTAGGAAAAGAGCAGGCAGTTGTTTTGGCAGAACAATTGAAGCAAGAACCTTTGGATGTAATCGTATGTAGTGATTTGGCACGTAGTTACGATACGGCAAAGGTCGTTGCCGGTTACCATGGAAAACAGCCTCAGCCGACTCCTTTATTGCGGGAGATGGACTGGGGAATATATACCGGCGAAACGCTGGAGGATGTAGATTGGGAGCATCTGCCTCCTGGTGTCGAGTCGGTGGACGAGTTGTATCATCGGGCAGGAGAATTTGTGAATTACCTTCGGGTGAAATATGCCGGTAAATGTATACTTGCAGTCGGGCACGGTGCTTTTAACCGGGCGATTCTGACTTATCTGAACGGAGGAAAACCGGCCGATATGGTCGATCTGCCTATCATGGAAAATACTTCTGTTATCCGGTTAAGTATATAATAGATAAATTCGGGATACTAAAATAAATGATAATCATATGAAAATATACACTCGCGGAGGAGACAAGGGGAAAACGAGTATTCATGGTGGACAGCGTGTAGATAAAGACGATATCCGGATAGAAGCCAATGGGACGTTGGATGAGTTGAATTCTGTCCTGGGATTGATTCGTGCGTTGATAGGAGAGGGGCATGAGTGGCAGGAGATGTTGTTTTACCTGCAACGTTCTTTGATGGTGGTGATGTCGCATGTGGCCACTCCGGCTGCCTTAAGGGGACAAAATCCGAATCGGTTGCCGGAAGAACCGGATGTGTATTGTGAGCGGCAAATCGATTTTTTTAATGCAAAAATACAGTATCCGTCCACTCATTTTATTTTACCCGGAGGGAACCTGGTATCGGCCCAATGTCATGTGGCCCGGACTGTGGCCCGGCGGGCGGAGCGTCGTTTGTGGACTTTGAACCGGATAGATCCCGTCGAACCGGTTATCCTGCGTTTTGTAAATCGTTTGTCGGATTTGCTTTTTATCCTGGCCCGGTACGAAATGGATAAAGAAGGAGCTGAAGAAGAGCGTTGGCGTGATTTCTTATATAAGAAAAAATAGCGCGTCTCCCTTGAATAATCCTTGCAGCAATCTGTGATAAATATGGAAAAGATAGAGAAAAAAAAACTACGTCCGATTATGTTTGTCGGGACTTGTTCGGATGCGGGAAAAAGTATCCTGAATACGGCTTTTTGCCGTATTTTCAAACAAGACGGCTATCGGCCGGCGCCTTTTAAAGCGCAGAATATGTCGTTGAATTCCTATTCTACGCCGGAGGGAGGAGAAATCGGAAGAGCTCAGGCCGTGCAGGCGGAGGCATGTGGGATCTTGCCGCATACGGATATGAATCCGGTTTTGTTGAAGCCGTCCACCGATCAGACTTCCCAGGTGATATTGAACGGCAAGGCTGTGGGGAATATATCCGCCCGGGAATATTTTCGTTCGGGGAACAAAACGCAATTATTTACCGAGGCCGTGAAGGCATTTCATCGTCTGGAAGAAAACTATAATCCTATTGTATTGGAGGGGGCCGGTAGTATCTCCGAGCTTAATTTGCGGGACAGGGATATTACGAACATGCGGATGGCGAAAGAGGTGGATGCTGCGACTTACCTGGTGGCGGATATCGATCGGGGAGGAGTGTTTGCTTCTGTTTATGGTTCCGTGATGTTGCTGCCTGAAGAGGAGAGATGTTTGATCAAAGGTATCATTATCAATAAGTTTCGCGGAGATGTGTCTCTTTTTGAAGAAGGAAGGCAGATCATCCGGGAGCTTACCGGAGTTCCGGTGGTCGGTGTGATCCCTTATTATAAAGATATTCATATCGAAGAAGAAGATTCTGTCGCTTTGGAGGTAAAAGCTTCTGCTGCTGTGGCAGGGAAGATCAATGTGGCGGTGATTCGTCTGCCGAGAATGTCTAATTTCACCGATTTCAATGCATTGGAGAGAGACGGGCGTTTCCATTTATATTATACGGATAAAGCGGAGGAAATCGGTAAAGCGGATGTTATCATTCTGCCGGGAACAAAAAGTACTATAGCCGATTTGCAGGCTATTTATGCCAACGGGGTGGCGGAAGCTGTGGTGAAGGCCTTCCGGAAGAAGAAAAAAGTCATCGGCATTTGTGGTGGGTATCAGATGATGGGAGTGCGGATCGAGGATCCCGGGCAGGTCGAAGGTATGCAAACCGTGACCGACGGATTGGGGTTACTGCCTCTGGTCACGGTGATGCAGGATACGAAGGTGGTTTGTCAAAGTCATTTCCGTTTTAAGAATTATGAATCGGATTGTGCCGGTTATCAGATTCACATGGGGACGACGACACCTTTACACGCGGGAGAGCGGCAAACAACGCTCAATACCCTTGCAGACGGTACAACCGACGGTTACCGGTTGAACGCAGACTGCTGGGGAAGTTATATGCACGGTATCCTTGACAATCCGGTTGTTTTAGACGATCTGGCTGCAGGTTTCGGAGTGGCTGCCGGCAGTGGTTTTGATTACAGGGCTTTTAAAGAACGGCAATACGACCTTCTGGCCGGTCAGGTACGGAAAGCTGTCGATTTGGACTATATTTATTCAACTTTATATTTATAACTATGATTCACGGACATGGGGATGACCTTTATAAATCGCAGGTGCAAATAAAAGCGAACTTTTCGACAAATGTCTGGTATGAAGCGGATACCCGTCCCTTGTGTGATTTTTTGAGTACGCATCTCGAAGGCATTTTTCATTATCCGGAACCGGATGCCGGTTCTTTCCGTAAGGTGGCTGCTGCCTACCACGGGCTTACTCCCGAACAGGTTTTGGTCGGAAACGGGGCTACAGAGTTGTTCTATATGGTGGCTCATGCTTTTTCCGGTAATCGTACGTTGATACCTGTCCCGTCGTTTACAGAGTACGAAGATGCATGTACCTTGTATGACCATCATATCCAATTCGTTGGGCAGGTCGATGTGGAGCATATTCCCGAACATACCAATCTGATGTTTATTTGTAACCCCAATAATCCGGACGGACGAATCTGGAACCTGGAAGAAATTACGGCTTTGGTGAAAAATTATCCGGATATGATGTTGGTTGTCGACGAATCGTTTATTCATTTTGCTCCCGGGACGGAGTCGGCTTTATCACTGCTGAAAGAATATTCGAATTTGTTGGTTATAAAATCGATGACCAAGTGTTATGCTATTCCGGGCTTGCGTTTGGGATATATGCTGGGAAATCCGGCTATCGTCGAATTTGTGGCTTGCTTCGGGCAGCCTTGGTCTGTGAATGCGCTGGCGATAGAAGCCGGGAAATTCTTGCTCCGGCATGGCGGGGAAGGTTTGCCGGATGCTTCTTTGTTAAGGATCCGGCAGCAGGAGTTCGCTGCACAAATGGCCCGAATTTCCGGATTCCGTCCCTTGCCTTCGGGTACTTCTTTTTTTCTCGTAGAAACGGATTACAACAGTTCGGCTTTAAAGAAATATCTGTTGGAGAAACATGGACTATTGATTCGGGATGCTTCCAATTTCAGAGGATTGGATACGCACTATTTTAGGGTGAATACCCTGACTGAGGCAAAAAACCGGCTCCTGTTGGAAGCATTGGAAAGTGTAGATAAAATCAAATTAGAGCCTTATGAATGAGGTGTGGCTGGTTATTCTTCCCTTGATTGCGGGTTATCTGCTGGATCTGGCCTTTGGGGATCCCCGGACAATCCCGCATCCTGTCGTGGGGTTTGGAAATATGATCTCTTGGGCAGAACGGCATTTCAATTGCGGCCGATTCCGGAAATGGAAAGGGGCTGTCGTGGCACTGTCGTTTCCTTTGTTTGTCGGTATGATCGGTTGGGGGATAACCGTCGGGACCCTGGCCGTTGGGGTTTGGTGTTTCTGTATTGTTGCGTCTGTCTTTGTTTTTTATGGATTGGCTAACCATAGCCTGATCCAGGAAGGGAGGGAAGTCATCGATATATTGAAAAAACAGGGCGTGGAGGCGGGACGCCGGCGCCTGTCCTGGATTGTAGGCAGAGATACATCGGAATTATCGCCTAAGGAGATATATACGGCTGTACTCGAAACGATGGCAGAGAATCTGAGTGACGGGGTTGTGGCTCCTTTATTTTATTATGCTTTGGGCGGATTTCCGGCTATGATGGCTTATAAGATGGTAAACACCCTGGATTCGATGATCGGTTATAAAGATGAGCGTTACCGGCAGTTCGGTTGTATGGCAGCCCGTTTGGACGATGTATTGAATTATATCCCAGCCCGGTTGACTGCTTTGTTTATGGCCCTGGTAGCCTATCGTCCCGGTCTGTTCCGGTTTATTTTCCGTTATTGCCACCAGCATGCCAGCCCGAATTCCGGTTTCCCGGAATCGGCTATGGCGGGAATTTTAGATTGCCGGTTCGGCGGTGCACACGTTTATCACGGTTTGTTGGTCGAAAAGCCTTATATCGGGGATAACGACAGGGAAATAAGCTATGCCGATTTCCGGATTGCAGTCCGGGTGAATCATAGGGTAACTCTCCTTACGGTAGTATCGATCGTTGCGGTCTACCTATGCGTGTTTATCAAATAAAGAACGGGGGAAGATCTCCCCAATAAAAGTGAATATAGCTGGCAGTGACATGCCCGGAACGATAAACCGGCGTATCGACTTCCATCCCTTTGGCATTCGTTACCCGGGCAATGGATGGCAGGGGGCTTTGACCCGGGATTATGCGGGAGTAATGGAATTCGTGGCCCCGGTATTCCTGCCCGTTCAGAAAAATTTTGCGATATCCGAGTTTTAATTTCATATTTTCCATCGTTGCTCCTTGCGGTAAAAAACCGCACATCGGATAGGAATGTCCGTCTGTATCGGTAATATATTCTCCGAGGTACATCATTCCCCCGCATTCGGCAAACAGGTGTCCTCCGTTTTGGCAATAATTCAGTATCGACTGCCGCATCGTTCGGTTTTCACTCAAACGGGAAAGGTAAAATTCCGGGTAGCCTCCGGGTAAATACACCAGGTCGGAGACGGGAAGTTCACTGTCATACAGCGGACTGAAAAAAGTGAGTTTGCCTTTTTGTTCCAGTACACGTAAATTTTCCGGATAGATGAAATTGAAAGCTTCGTCACAGGCGATGGCAATACGCATGTCGCTGGCATGGCTGTTTGTTTCTCCCGGAAGGCAGGACGACGGGGCAGTTGCACAGGAACAAATATCCAGCAAACGGTCGATACCCACCGTCTGTTCCACCTGACAGGCGATCCGGTCGGCAAATTCATCGAAGCAAAACTCACTATCGATGTTCAGGCCCAGGTGGCGGGAGGGTATTTCGATGCCTTTGCATTTGGGCAAATATCCCAGGGCTTCGACGCCGGCATCCCGGCAGGCTTGTTGCAGGTAGGTGTAATGCGATTCGGAACCGACGAAGTTGAATACAGCTCCTGCAATTTGGATATCGGGACGGAAATGTTTGAAACCATAGAGGATTGCTGCGACGGTGTAAGCGGTCGACCGGGCATTGACCACGAGGATAACGGGAAGATGCAACAGGCCGGCAAGTTCGGCGCTGCTGCCTGCCATGTTATCGTATCCGTCGAAAAGTCCCATAACCCCCTCGGTGATGCAGATGTCTGCCGTTCGGCTATGCCGGGCATATACCTCCTGTACATGTGTCGCTGAAGCCATGAAGGTATCTAAATTGTATGACGTTTGCCCGGCCGCAGCTGCATGGTGTTTGGTGTCCAGGTAGTCGGGGCCGCATTTGAACGGTTGTACTTTCAGACCGCGGTTTTTCAGCGCACGCAATAATCCCAGCGTGAAAGTGGTTTTTCCGCTGCCCGACGAAGCTGCACCGATGAGAAATTGAGATGTGCGCATATTTTTTTCGCAAAGATAGTGATAAAAAACGAAAAACCAGGCTGGTGGGATAGGGGCAACCGTCACACATCAATAACCGCTAATACTTATTTCAATTGATTGAGCCTATCTCTTAACGGTACACCGATAGAAGGATGTTCCGCCTTGTATTGCATCAATTTGCCATCTTTGCCATACAGCAGGAAATGAGGGATACCCCGGACATTCAGCATATCGGTAAAGGCACCATCCTTAACAATCCATTGATGTCCGTCCAGCTTCAACTGATCCATTTTCTTTTCCCAGGCCTCCCGGTTTTCATCTAAAGAGATACTGACAAATACCACATCGGGATTGGTTACACTTTTCTCCAGTTTTTGCAGGTAAGGAATCTCTGCGCAACAGGGACTACACCATGAAGCCCATAGATCGATGTAGAGATATTTATCTTTAAAATCCGACAAGCGGTGTTGATTACCGCTCCGGTCCTCGAAAGTCACGTCCGGAATCGGGGCACCGACGACTGAAAAACGCTTTTCCCGGTACTGATGTACAACATCTTCCCCACCGGGCACTCCCTCGCACAATGTTTCCAACCGGATCAGATTCTCTTCACTATAGGGATACTCACTGATATAATTGGCGAGTATCGAGAGATGTAAGGCTTCCCGCATAGAAGGTGTCCGGAATTGTTCTTTCAACAGGCGGATTTGCTCTTCCGGGGTTCGTGCCTGTTTCCTCAAGTAAGAAAGAGCAAGAATCTTGCTACCGTAAAACTGTCTCCAATAAGGTTTATCCACGATTGCCGGCACCTCCGGTAAACCGGAAGTCAGGTCTTCCGGTAATTGCATTCCCTGCCGTCCATAATGATGAGCCATATTCTGCACGATCTCCAGGTAAGTAATCAAACTCCACGTATTCAGGTAATCGGCTAGCACCTCATCCGGTTGCCGGGTAGCGATCAGGCGTTTCGCTTCCTGAAGGAAGTCTGATAACTTGCCTTTCAACTCTCCGGGTGCCGAGGAAGACTGCCAGAAAGTTTTACCCGATTGCAACATGTATGCCCGAAATTCCTGGAGCATCCGGTTCCCTTTATCGACGGCCTCTATCATTGCCTCTTGATTTTGTAACACGAATTTCATCTTTACGGGCTTGCTGTTCTGAAAGTAAACGGGAGTAGAGAATTGCCACTTCTCCCCGTCTTTTTCCGTAACCACGCCATTGAAATTGAAAAACGGGATATTTCCGGCAGGCAAAGTGACCGAGAATCGATGACAACTGTCCGGCACGATACTTGCCGTCGTATCGTTACCCTGCAACGATAAACGGTAAGAGATTCCTTCCGTGGGATATAATTCACCCGTGAAAGTATATTCAGGTTTGTTCCGGCAAGCAACGCAAGCCAGAACAAACAAATAAAAACAAAATCGTTTCATACAAATCATTGCTTCTTGTAAATGATTTTTAGCGGTTTATAAGCCACGTTCAGCCAAGGTCCTTCCGCGTCTTTACCGGTATCGGCATTCAGTATATAAAACGACCCGTTCAGCTCTGGTTGGGCAGGTTGATAAACCCCCACATACAACTGTTTGTCATCGGGATCGACAGAAAGACTTGTGATTTCGGCTCCGTCCAGCTCAATCGTTCTCCACGGTTGAGTGGGGAAAGATGTTTCTGTGTTGTAATACCAACGATAAATTTTATTACCGATAGCGTAATAGAAAGACTGGTAAGTCTTACAATTTGCCGAAGGAGTTTCCGCCGTTAATTCGGGACTACCGTTTATTGGCGTACGATCGTCGACAAGGTTAAAGACATTCCACCACTCTGTCCAGTCGTCATTATACTCGGTGTCGTAAAAATTTTTACTAATGGTTGTCTTCATGAATACCCCGTCTTTTTGAGAGAGTAGCGTACAAAAAGTGTTATCCCGGAAATAGAGGGCTATAGGGGTATGTCCCGTGAGATCCACATTCGCTTCCTCATCCCGGGTAGAATAATAATAATACCCCCCCAATTCATAAATAATAGCGGAATTATTTCTATCCCATAGCATATAACCGATCTGGTAGCCTTCATTCATCAATGCCATTCGTTCATTATAAATACTGGGGAAACTACTATTAGCTAAAACTACTCCTTCTTTGGTCGAAATCGAATATACCTTGCCGCTCTCTGTCAATACATTACCCTTAGTGTATTTTGCCGGAAGCAATATCTTTGTGGGTATAAAATTTTCGTCATTTTCCTCAATAACGCTTTCTACGTTCAACACCTTACTATTGAGCATGTATATGGAAGGAATTCCTTTAAAACTGATAAACAATTGGTTTTGATGTGAAACCAAATCTGTCGGGTATTTTGGAAATTCAATGTCCGGGTTATTGATAGCCAAACAATTGGTTTTAAAAGTTCTCTCCACCCCTTCCCCGATCTCCTTATCACTAAGCTCACGCATGATAGAAAGCAAGGGTTCACCTTCCCCGTTCTCGCTAAGAATGGCAATTCCCGTTTCATAGGGAGAATTGACATTCACCGTGAACTCGTAGAAACTGCTACCGTGATCATTACTGACTTTCAACCGGACGGGGAAAGACCCTAACTCGCTACCGACATAATAAAATACCGAAGAGTCGGAATAAAAGTTATAATTCACGTCCCATTCGTACCGAAGCGGAAGCTGCGCTTCGCTCTCGCTGACGATGTCCTTTGTCGGGATCGACAATTCCTCGTGCTGGTCGACATTGTATACTTTTTGTATTTTAAGAGTATCGATGGTAATCTCAGAAATCCGTACCGTATCCATGGTGGATTCATCCTCGAAACAAGCTGCTGCACATAACAGGCAGAATACAACCGGAATATATTTTATGATTTTCATTTTATTCTCATTTTTAATTATTTATTCGGATTCGGAAAATCGGTAACACCCAATTCCGGATGCTCCTGAAAATACTCGTACATGGGGATTAGCACGAATTTCGTGAGAGCAAGGTCGTACTCGTAATCCCAGGGACCGAAATAGCTGGTACTCCAACCGTCATTATAAGTTTGATCCAGGTTTTCACCCCATTTTTCCACCAAATTCCGATAGGTTGCCGGGGCAGTTTCCTCCATTTGCCGGAAAAAGTCCATGAATACGACATACACAGTGGGATTCCAAGGTCCTAACTTTGTTTCCGACCAGGCAAAATTTCCATTCCGGTCGACCCAATTGGGTTTACTCACGATGTTATTGAAAGTAACGATCGCTTCGTTGCTGATTTCTTCCTCCTGCTCCGAGGTGGGGGTAAAATATTCATTCGCGATTAACCGGAAAGCCACAGCCCACTGCAAGGTATCAAGTGCATTCCTGTAAATAGTAACCGGTAAGGTGCAATTGACCGAGTCGGCGGGCAATACAAGGGTGGCCGGTATAGTATACTGATCGGGGGACTTGGCATTACTCCGCCCGGAAATAACTTCCACCGAGAAACTCCTGTCCTCGTCAATAGGTGCCCCGATGATCTTTACCGGGATATCGATGGTATGCTCCGTTATCCCAAGTGTAACCACTCCAAAGGAATAGTTTATCGAATCCTTATTGAAATAAATATCTATAACCGAATCATCGAACACCGGGTAATCCGTTTCGCTACAAGAGGATAGGCTCCAAATGGCAACGAATAAAGAAAGAATATATCTTGTTTTCATAATATGAAGATTTGTAGTGAACTTAGTTTCTATAATTATACTCTTCCTCGGGAATGTCGATTACGTATATCTTATCACTCGCTGCAACAGTTTCTCCCGAGATCGTCTTAATATCGAGATTAAGGCGTTTCATGTTAAAGAAAGATTGTCCCTCGCCGATAAATTCTTTATAACGCTCGTCGGAAATCTTATCCAGGGTCAATGTTCCCTCCTCGATAGGGGTCAATCCGCGACTTTCCAGCACTTCATTAAAATAATCTTCCGCAGCGGAAATATCATTCTTCAACAAACACTCGGCAGCGATATAATACATTTCCGGTAAACGAATCAGGTTAAGACCGGGAATCTGTCCGGCCGGACGTTTTTGTGTGAGATCCAATTGATATTTGTCCGTCAACTTAACAAAACGGAGTTGATTACTTCTTGTCGTAAACCAAGCCGCCCAACGGAAATCATTTCCTCCTCCGTTTTGCTGGTAAGTACTCTCGATATCTCTCCTTGGATCCAGACTCTTGTAGGAAGTGGACTCGTAAAGGTATGCCTTGCTTGAATTATACAGAGTCGTTTGAGAATAAAGCCCGAAAATAGTTTCTTTCATGGAAAGAGTCCCGATAATATCATTTGCTACTTCCGTCTTATCGACTAAAGAGAGTCCGCTCTCACGTATCACCTTATCCGCGTAATAGTAAGCACTATCCGTCTTCTCGTAAGTCATGTAAACACGGGCGAGAGTGGCACGCACCGCCTGTAAATTGAAATGCGTAGACTGATCTTTCAGGAAATCATCATTATCGGTAGCCTCGGCATAAATTTCCGGCTGATCCAATAATTGCTCCGCCTCCCGGAGATCGCGGATAATATTCCTGTATACCTCCTCTTTCGTGAGTACCTCGGAAGGAATCAGCGAAAATTGCGTACTATAAACAATTCCACGGGCGTTCGGCTCGGTCTGCGAACAGAATAAACGTAAGAGATCGAAATGCAGATACCCTCTCAATCCCAGCGCTTCTCCCTTGTAGATATCGTAAAACCGCATGGAAGAAGGAGAGTAATTCCCTAAATTGATCAGAACATTATTGAGATAAGATATATTCTCGTACATCTTGCGCCAAATGTCTAAAAAGTCTTTTTTCACCTCGGCATTACTTGTGTACTTGAAAGAGGACAAATCGGTAATTTCCGTGTTATACGAACAACTGAAATATTGTGCCAATACATCCATCACGTAGTAAGTCATGTACCTTCCATACAAGGTATCGCCCCGCATAGTGGCATAAGCCCCGTAAAGCGCATCTTCAAATCCGTCTTCATCAGTCAGCAGATCATCCCCGAGTATCTCCCCGTCGGGATGTACATCCAAAAAATCGTTACAAGCACTACCCAATAGTAGTAACATAAAACCGCAAATAATAATCCGTATCTTTGTTTTCATAATGACACTGTATTAAAAAGTAGTACTTAAAGTAAATTCAAAACCGTTTCCGTACAAGTAAGTCGTACCGCGCTCTATTTTGACACTGGAAAAACGCAAAATATCCGTTAGGTTAACCCCGAGTCGCAAATTCCGGACCATCAATTTTTTACAAATAGTAGCCGGAAACTCGTAACCGAGATTTACCGAGGTAAGTGTAAACACGTTCTCCTTTTCCACGAAACGGTCTGTATAATTAGCGATCGTGTGATCTGTTATTCTGCGATACAAAGCGATGTCGCCGACTTCTTGCCAACGATCGTTAAAAGCCCGGTGGTCGACATTCGTCTTTCCAGATGTACCTTCTACACGAGTGGCACGGGTGGTGTTATAAACATATCCCCCGCATTTAAAAGTTCCCAACAAATACAAACTGAATCCTTTGTAGTATAAGTTTGTAGACACGGTCCCTTGGAATTTGGGTTCCGTATCGCCGACAACGACCTTATCATCAACGGAATACTCGAAAGTCCGGGAACCGTCTAGTTTGATATACACTTCATTACCGGTGGCCGGGTCGATTCCTGCCGAACGAACGACTTTTATGGCGGTCGTCGACTCTCCTACTTCATATTGTGCCAACGGGGCAGGGGTATCCGACGAAGGTTTCTGGTTATTATTCTCCTCGTTCTGACGTTTCAAAGCGTTACTGATCTTCAGTATCCGGTTTTTATTCGTCGAGCCGGTCATCGCCACTTGCCACCAGAAATCTTTATTCCTGATAGGCATACCGTCAATAGAAAATTCAAATCCTTTGTTCTCCATTTCCCCTATATTCTGTTTCCCGGAAATAACACCCGTTGAAGGTGCGATACTGGCATCCAGCACGAGGTCTTTCGTCCGCTTCAGATAATAATCGAAAGTTGCGTTGAATCGTTGGTCAAAAAGGGAGAGATCAGCGCCGATATTATAAGAGAACTCGCGCTCCCATTTCAAATCATCGTTACCGATTGTCCTGGGAACGGCGCCAATCCCGTGAAGATACTCCAACGTATTGTCATACTGATACATCGTGACAGACTGGAAGGGCTCGAAATTTACATTTCCTGTGTATCCTGCGCTACCCCGTACTTTCAGCAAATTCAAGATATCCGATTGTAAGAAATTTTCATTATGCAAATTCCAACCGAGACCTCCCGACCAGAATTGACCGAAACGCTCGTTGGCGCCGAATTTCGAAGAACCGGAAAGACGATACACGAAATCGGCATAATAACGGTTGTTATACATGTAGTTGGCATTAGCGAAGAATCCGACCTCGGAACTAAGATCTTGCGAACCGGAAGGCTGACCGGTAGGATAACCTGTTGCATGGCCCACGAAATTCAACTCGTCATTATAAAAACCGACTACTTTCAACTCGGACGATTCGCTTTTCTCCTTACGTATTTCCGTGCCGGCAATGACACTGATCAAACTGTTATTGTCGGTAAGTTTATTGTAAGCGACATTCAATGTCCCTGACCAACTGACATCCCTGTTATCCGTCTTTGCCAGACTTCCCTTTTTCGTGATATCATCTTCTTCATCAAATTCCTGCGAATCGGGCGACAAATAGGATTCTCCCCGTCCCTCACTGACAGAGATATTAAAATTACCCGTAATCCTGAACTGTTCATTGATATCCCAACGCACATCGGTCGTGTTACTAAGGGTCTTTGTCCCGTCGATACTGTAATTACCTAATTTCGCTTCTACCATAGGATTATCGTTATTCCACGACATATTGCGGTTCGGGTTCCCGAATTCGTCATATATCCGGTCATAGGGATTTTGATTTACCCAGTTACTAAAACTCCCGTAAGGGGTGTCTTTTGTATCCACTTCGTTGTAAGTAGTGCGGTTAGAAAAAGTCAACCGGTTAGGCAAATGGTATTCCAGCTTGAAACCGAGAGCGTAACGACGGCGGTAATCGTCTTTCATCACCCCTTGCGTATTATTAAAACGTCCCGACAGCTCGTAACGGATCGAAGAAGCTCCCCCGTAAAGACGCAAAGAGTGATCATGAGAGAACGCCACCCGTGCCGGTTGAGATAGCCAATCGGAATCAACTCCGCGGGCAATTTCCTGATAATACTTGTTATACAATTCATCCAACCGGTATTGCTCTTTGTTGAGATCAAGATCACCGTATTGATTTTGCTCGGCCGTGTAAAGACCGGATAAACGCTCGTATTCCAATTTCTCTGCGGCGTTCAGCACGTCATAGTCTTTCAGGTAAGGGAACTGCACGTTTGCTGTAAAATTATAACTGACACGCATGTTGCCTTCTGCCAGTTTTTTACGTTCGATCACGATCACTCCATTGGCTGCACGGCTACCGTAAAGAGCGGTCGCCGAAGCATCCTTGAGCACGGTAATACTTTCTATTTCATTTATATCCAAGTCATATAATTCTTCCATACTGATCTCGACCCCATCCAGCATGATCGTTGGCTGATTTACCTGGCTGTTGTTGCTGGAAGAAAAAGATCCCATTCCTCTTAACAACAGTTCCGGGACATGATTCGGGTTGGAACCGAGATCACTCCTTTCCACCAAGTTCAAACCGGGAGTCAACGCACTGATAGCCGCAATGATGTTAGTACTTGAAACTGCCTTCAATTCACTGGCTTTCATCGTCTTCACGGCACCGGTATAACTACTTTTCGATTTAGTAAAATAACCGGTAACCACGACTTCATCCATTTCCTTCACCTCTTCTTCCAAAGTAATATTCATTTCTTTCCCCTCTTCTGCCTGGAAGGTAACCGTCTTAAAACCGACAAACGAAAACTCTAACGAATACTTTCCCTCGGGCAACTGTAATGAAAACAAACCATCCAAATCCGTGGCTATCCCCATGTTTGTTCCTACTACCTTAACCGTCACTCCCGGCAGAGGAATATTCTCTTTATCCACCACTTTTCCTTTTACTGTGATCATCTTCTTCTCGTCCGCTACCTGATTTTTCGATTTGATAATGACCACGTTGTTCACGACCGTGTAAGTCAGATTCGTTTTCCTCAAAATATGGTCTAATACCTCCTCCACGGCAACTTCCCGCACGTCAACATCCAATCCCTTCACCTTTTGGCTTTCGGCATTGTCAATATTATAAAAGAATCCGTAATCTGTTTGTAATTTCAACGCTTGCACTACTTCTTCCAAAGTCGCTTCCTTCATCTGAAGTGTCACCGTTCTATTCTGGGAATAGGCTGTTGCCGACACATGTAGCAGATTTGCAAATACAAAGACAAATAAAAGTCTTGCCATAAGCCATAATTTTCGTAAACGATTTCCCCGGATTGGGATAAACCACTGATTTTTTTTCATAACTTTGTATTTAAAATAAAACATATGGGGAATAGCCATTCGCTAATACCTATTCCCGGTTGATTATTCTGAGCAGGAGTTGCGGCAAACAACTCCTGCTCTTATTTTCGTTCACTCACCGTGACAGTCCGGTTGTTCACGCTAAAATGCACATCTCCGGCTTCTGCGATTACCTCGAGCACCTCTTGTAAATTCGTCTGCCGCTTCATAATACCGAAAAAACGTTTGTGTTTCAATTCCGGAGTCTGGTAGAAAATTTCCACGTCAAACCAACGGGAAACTTTCCTCAATATAGTCTCTAAATCATCGTTTCGGGAAACAAAAAGTCCCTCCTTCCAGGCCACATGGGAAAATACGTCCGTTTGGGTGACTTCTGCCTTTCCCGTTTCCCGGTTCAAAGAGAACAGTTCACCCGGCTTGATTTTCCGGAAACCGGAATCCTCACTACCTTTTACCTGTACCCCAACAGAACCTTTCACCAGAGTGGTCTGCACTACATTCTCATCCTCGTAAGCCATCACGTTAAATTCAGTCCCGAAGACTTTCACTTCTTCCAGTGAGGTTTCTACAATAAAAGGGCACTCGTCCCGGGCAACTTCAAAATAAGCTTCTCCCGTTAACTTCACTCGCCGTTCACTGCCCGTGAATACAATCGGATACGATAACCGGGAAGCCGAATTCAAAAATACTTTTGTCCCGTCAGCCAGCACGACGATATACTCTCCCGAAGGTGGCACAACCAACTCGTTGTAACTAGATTTTCCATCATTATTAACCTCCCCATCGTATCGCAGTACACCCTCTTCTACACGAATCGCCACGCCATCTTTACCGACCGTTTGTTTTGTCAAAATAGAATCCAGTACGATCTGTTCACCATGGCTCAGCCGCAAGGTCACGGCAGCCTGTCCCGGTAAGACCTGAGTAATAGCGGACATATTATCAGGCATCATCTCCTGCAAACCGTTCGTGTACCGGAAATACAATCCCACACCCAACAACACGATAAATATCGCCGCGTAGCGGGTGAGATATACCAGACGTCGTTTATTGTTTTTCCGCTTATTTTGTCGGAATTTATCTATGTACCGGTTCAGGTCATGCCGATATATTTCCTCCGGCAATCCCCCGATACCTTCCGTACGGTCGAACTTGGAAATCCGGTTGTAAAAAGCCCGATGCTCCGGGAGAGTGTCCAACCAGGCATTCAGTTGCTCCTGTTCTTCTTGTGTCAAATCTTCAGTAAGACTCTTCTTGATTAGCGTCCATTCCAAAGATTCGTCTTTCCCCTTTTTCATTATTTTTAGATATAATTTCTATTAAGACACTTCAAAAGGGAAAAAAGTTAAGACAAAATATTACTTTTTGGGGAAAAGATTTAAAATAAAGCAAATAACAATAGACGGTCTTTCAGGTAAGGCAGTTTTTCCCGGATCATCCGGATTGCTCCATTCATCTGAACCTTGGCACTATTTTCCGAGATTCCTAATTTCTCGGCAATCTCCTTAAATTTGTAATCCTCCGTGACACGTAAACGAAAAACCTCTTTCATCCCCGGGGGCATCTTATCGACAATGACCTGCAACTCATCCAACACGGAGCCTTCATCGATCGCGTCTACGGTATCCGAATACAAATGGGCTTCCAGTACATTCTGTATATACGAGTCTTTGATTTTCAAATTCCGGAGGAAATTCAAACAACGATTCCTTACCATCACAAACAAATAGGCTTTTACCGAAGTCGTTATATTCAGTACCTCGCTTTTTTCGAGAAGATCCATGAACAAATCCTGCACGATATCATGAGCAGCCTTGGGATCGCGTAAATAATTGGCAGCGAAACGATACAAACGGTTATAATATTGCTCGAACAAGAAAACATAAGCTTTCTCTTCCCGGTTCTTTAACCGTTTCACGAGCAAAATATCGTTTTCATCCATACATTATCATTTTTACTTCACGATGATTTCGTCCGTGAACAACCAACCGCGTAAATCCTTGTCCGAACGGGCCTGGTAACGCACGTAACGGGTCGAGGCACATCCTGTCCAACCGAAGTTTCCAAAGCAGACCGGTTTTTCTTTCGATACCTTGTATTCCTCTCGCTTCGCTTCCACGAAATTCTTCCCGTCTGTCGAGAAAGAAACGATCACTTCGCATGGTAAAAACACCTCGGGATTCACCATTTGAATAAAAGTTGCCTCCACGGAAGTTATGCAAATGGCCTTCCCCAGGTCGATAGTTACATCGAGGCGGTCCCGCGATATAAACCCCTGCCACGCGCCATCGGAATACGTCCATCCCCCGCGGATGCCATCCGTCAGGGTCTTATCCCCCTGCGCTTTGTAATGTTCGTTATAAGGAGCATTGTACACCACCGGTTTCCCCAATGCCAAATGAACGACCTTTTCCTTTGCTTCGGGACGTTCCCCTAACTCTTGCTCCAGGGGAAAAGGATGGTACCCCCGGTCACGCAACCATCCGATCTCCCGGCATACCCGCCTGCGAAAATCAGGATATGACTTGTTGGCAGGTTCACTCCACGCCACTTCAGCGATAGCCAACAAACGGGGATAAGCCATATATTCGTAATGTTCATCGGTAGGGATATACTCCGCCCACAAATTGCCCTGCACGCCATAAATCAATTTCGCCTCTTCCTCTGTGAACGCGGGAGATGCCGGGTCATACGAATACACGTTAGCCAGTGGCAAATACCCCCCGCTTGCTTCCGGCTGAAACTGCGGTGCATCCTGGTAACTATCCAGATAACAAAATTTTCCGGGAGTCATCACGACACGATGCCCGGCTTTCACGGCCCTTACTCCGCCTTCCTCGCCCCGCCACACCATCACCGTGGCATTCGGAGCCAACCCGCCTTCCATGATCTCGTCCCATCCCAACAACTTACGCCCGTGGCCGTTCAAAAACTTCTCCACACGGCAAATCAGATAACTCTGTAATTCATCCTCGTTCTTCAACTCCTCGTCCGCCATCCGCCGCCGGCATTTCGGACAACTCTTCCATGCCTGTTTGCCAGCCTCATCGCCCCCGATGTGAATATATTCCGACGGGAAAAGCGCCATCACCTCGGTAAGTACATTTTCCAGAAAAGTAAACGTTTCCTCGTTACCCACGCAAAAATCAGACCCCTTATAAGGTTCACCCGCACACGATAAACCGGGATAAGCCGCCAATACCTCTTCCGAATGGGCAGGCATCTCTATCTCAGGAATTATCGTGATATGGCGTTCCGCCGCGTAACGCACCAGCTCCCGGATATCCTCCTGCGTGTAATACCCGCCTTGAGCGGCAGGATCCTCCCGCTCGCAATACTTGCGTCCATCGGCAGTATTCCACCATTTCTTCCATTCCGCTTCCGGGCGCCACGCTGCAAAACTTGTGAGCCTCGGGTATTTTTTGATCTCGATACGCCAACCGGCGGCATCCGTCAAATGCAAATGCAAGCGGTTCAACTTATAACGGGCCATAGCGTCTATCTGCTTCTTGACAAACTCCTTCGGGCGGAAATGACGCGAAACGTCTATCATGAATCCGCGGTACCCGAACCGCGGGAAGTCTTTAACCGTCACCGCCGGAACTGTCCAGCCTCCCCGTTTATCCGGCTTCATCAATTGCAGCAATGACTGCAAACCGTAAAACAAACCGGTTGCGGTAGAGGCCGATACCGTCACTATTTCCGGTTTAACTTCCAAAACATACCCTTCGGGATGAATGCCCGCATCGGATATTTTTTGAAAAAATACGACATCCTTGCCCGTATGATCTTTTCCGTGCCATTCTTGTCTCCCCGTAGATAACTCCGCTGCCGCGTAATTGACTAAACTTTCCTTCTCCGCTCCACTCAGATTGGTGTGCCATGCCGTAACTTCCGATATACGGAACTCTCCTGTTCCCGGGAGTACTTCCCTCGGGACAGGAATCACCCTTTCCTCCTGTGCCGACAATGTTCCCCAGACACCCAGGAACACGCTGAAAAACAGATTCCGTACAAACGACATATCTTCCGAATCTTTCTTTAATTCACTACTATTTCATCCACAAACAAAAACGCCGGGTAACCTTTCCCGGGATGCCAATCGGGCATTACATTCTCGGGAGAAGCCATAATCCGCATGTAACGGGCTTTCACCGGGGCAAATGTCTGCTTATGCACGTACAATCCGTTACGGTCGGATTCCTGCATCTCCGGGTATTCCCCGAAAAACACGCGCTCAAAATTTTTCCCGTCCTCCGAAACCTCTATGGCCACGGAACGCACGTCGAATATCCAATCCCCTTTTTCTACGCAATTGTGAAATGTCACGGAAGAGATTTCCTCAACCCGGCATAAATCGATCGTCACATCCATATCATTACCCCGGAAAGCGATCCAACGCCCCGTTTTATAATTGCCATTCCCCTGCAAACCATCGACAAGAGTCGTGATTCCGTTGAACTTGTACTGCTCGTTTATGGGCTGGTTAGCGACTATCGGCTTGCAAGTCGATTTGCCGAAAGTGATCTTTTCCGTCACTACGCGGCTGTTTCCTGAGGGACGCACCGCCATCGCCCGAAACGTTCCGCTTTGACTGACAGACAACACCCCCGCCGTCACCGGCGACTGAACCGTGGGTTCTGTCCCGTCCAGCGTATAATGAATCGGTGCGTCGTCAATCGTGCCCGTGAAAATATCCACCGTCCCGTTTTTCGTGTTAACGCGATAATCTGCCGTCACATCGAATATATGCTTCGCGTAATTATATCCCAGGGCATCGTACAAACGAGTCAGCCGCAACAATCGTTCTAGAAAATCAGCGTAATCTTTCTTCTCCGGTTGGCTCCACTGAATTTCGCAAAGAGCCGCCCAGCGCGGTAAAGCCATGTATTGTAATTGCGGGAAAGTGGTGATATATTCCGTCCAATGGTTCGCCTGCACGCCTTTGATAAACTTCTGCTCGTCAGAAGTGAGCATTGAAGGTATGGGTTCGTAACCATACACGTGTGCTAGCGGGGAGTAACCTCCATTCGCTTCCGGTTCTTCCTCGGTATCCTTGCTCTGGTAATGATTGAAATACAAGTAAGTGTCCGGAGTCATGATCACATCATGATGTTGGCGTGCGGCCTCGATACCTCCACCTTCCCCGCGCCAGGACATCACCGTGGCATTCGGGGCCAAACCGCCCTCCAGTGTTTCGTCCCAGCCGATCATCCGGCGCCCGTGTTCATTTAAAAATTTCTCCGCGTGGCAAATAATAAAACTCTGCAAATATTCCTCCTTCGTGTGCCTGTCGTCACCTTTGATACCCAATGCTTTGATACGGGCCTGACATTTCGGGCATTTTTCCCATCTCACCTTGGGGCACTCGTCTCCTCCTACGTGAATGTACTCGGAAGGAAAAATCTCCATAATTTCTGTCAATACGTCATCGATAAAAGTCAACACGCTGTCGTTCCCTGCACAAAGCACTTCTTCGGACACTCCCCACATTCTCCACACTTCGTACGGACCTCCGGTACACCCCAAATACGGATACGCGGCCAATGCCGCCTGCATATGTCCCGGCAAATCGACCTCGGGGATCACGGTAATATAGCGTTCGGCGGCATAGTCCACTATTTCCCGTGCTTGCTCCTGCGTGTAAAAACCGCCATACGGCTTACCGTCATATTTACCGCTATTATGCCCGATCACCGTTTCCGTGCGACGGGAACTTACTGTTGTCAACTCAGGATATTTCTTTATCTCGATGCGCCATCCCTGGTCGTCGGTAATATGCCAATGTAATCGGTTCATGTTATGCAAAACCATCATATCGATAAACTTCTTCACCTCGTCTACCGTGAAAAAATGGCGGCACACATCGAGATGTACCCCCCGGTAACCGAAACGCGGCTCGTCTTCTATCCCGACAGCGGTTAATACGGGAACACTGTTCGCCTTTACAGGGATAGCCTTGCGCAACGTTTGTATGCCATAGAATACGCCTGCCTCACTTGCCCCGGCAATCACTACTCCGCTGGCAGACACATTCACACGGTACCCTTCCGGATTTTTAATACTCGAATCTAATTGTAACGTTACATTTTTCTTCCCGCGCGAACCGGTTTCCACCCGGTAATCCCGTCCGGTAGCCGCTTTCAGGTAATCCGCCAGAAACAAAGCGTTGTGGCGCATTGCCACGTTCTCTCCCGGGTAAACAATACACACGCCATCATCCAACACGAATTCCCCGCCTGAAAAATTCTCCCGGATTTCCAGCGGGGCAGGAATAATTTCGTAACACGACTCACTCTTTTTCTCTGAACACGCTAAAAACCAGCCGGCTAAAGCAATCACGCTGACTGTTCTAAATAAATTTTTCATAATAACCATTTCATAACTACAAAAATAACACATGCAAATAAAATAGCAAACACGTGCCCAAAGTAATAGGAGAATAATATAAAACGCCATCTCTTTTTTTACCGGTGTTTCGCTTTTAACAAGACCGGATTCGGTTCGGCTGTCGTTCCTGAGTCGTAGGCTTCCTGGGCGTATCCCGGTAGTTCATTGAATAATTTCCCGGTTTGTTGCAGGAGATTTTTTTAATTTTTTCTACCTTTGTCACAATTTTGGTGATGTAATAGATTTCATCCGTTACATAAAAGGGAATCCGGTGAGAATCCGGAATAGTGCCCGCTACTGTGAATCCCGTAATTGATAAGTTTCTTATGCCACTGTCCAATGGAGGATGGGAAGGTCGCTTTTCAGGGATAAGTCAGGAAACCTGCCGGAATTATACAGAAAATAAGCATTCCCGGGGTCAGAAATGTGATCGTTAAATGTCTAATTTTCTATCGATTAATGAAAAAGTGGTGTGCGCTGACAAGCGTTTTGTTGTTTGTCATTGGTCAGGTATGGTCGCAAACGACTATCAGCGGTAAAGTGGTGAGTGTTGAATCCGGGAATCCGGTAGATGGTGCCAATATCCGGGTAGACCATAGTCTTGCGGGTTGTTCGACCAATGCTAAAGGAGAGTTTGTCCTTCGGAATCTGCCCGAAGGAACCCATGAGTTGCGGGTGACTCATGTCAGTTATGCTCCCAGATCGGTTACGGTAAAGAGCGGGGAAAGCCAGGTCGTTGTGCAATTGGAAAACAGCTACATCAATATCGGTCAGGTTGTAGTCACCGGAACGGGAACACACCGGCGGATGAAAGACAGCCCGGTGCCGGTATCGGTTATTACGGCTCAGGATATCCGGGAAGCCAACCTCTCGACCATGGAAGAAGTATTGACTAAGATGAATGCTTCGTTTGCTTTTGTGACGAGCGGTATGGGGACAACCATGAGTTTGAACGGCCTGAATGACGATTATATACTGGTGTTGGAAAATGGGCGCCGGCTGGCCGGGGATGACCGGATTTCCCGTATCAATGTCGCTAACATCAAGCGGGTCGAGATTTTGAACGGTGCTGCCTCGGCGCTTTATGGAAGCGATGCGATAGGAGGGGTGATCAATATTATTACCGACGATGCGAAGAATGTGATGCAGGTTTCCAGTGATACCCGTTATGGGAGTAAGGGGCGTTTCTCGGAGGCTGTGAATGCAGATTTTAACCGGGGTAAATTCGGTTCGTATACCTCCTATCAACGCTTGCAGGCCGACGGATGGCAATTGAATGCTTTGGAGGCTGCTTATGCGACGGATAAAGAGACAAAACGGAAATATCGTAATCCGGAAAAAGACAAGGCAACGGATAAGGAAGCTTCGACAGCCTTTTATTCCAATACAGTGAATCAACGTTTTACCTATGCGGTGAACGATCGTCTCACCCTGGGGATAAGGGGTACGTATTATAATTGGGAGAACGATCGGCCGGCATCGGTGTATAAATACAATATGGAGCATGAAACGTATACTTATGGCGCAGGAGCTAAATATATGATCAATAAATCTGCTTATATCGATGCCGATTTTTATTCCGATAATTTCACTTCGCGTTACGACTCGGTCAGTAAGCCCGGAGAAGCTTCCCGGGGGAAAGATACCCGGAAAAAAGTACATTATTACAATGGTTCGTTAAAAGGTATTTTTAAACTCGGACAGGCACAAAAATTTTCTGTGGGTATGGAGTATGTGAAAGAGACATTGATGAGTGCTACCGATGATCTGGATGGGGAAAATATGTATACGATGGCTCTTTTCCTGCAGGATGAAATCCGGTTGTGGAAGAATTTTCAGGCTGTGGTCGGGTTGCGGTATATCTATAACGAATTTTTTAAAAACTATGCTACTCCCAATGTTGTCTTGAGTTATAAGTGGGGCGACCTGAATTTCCGGGCATCTTATGCTTCCGGTTTCCGGACTCCTACTTTATCCCAGTTGTATGCCACGGATGTGGCGAAAACGACGGATATGGTGACGATTCCTAATTTTAACCTGAAATCCGAGAAAAGTGATTATTTTATGCTGAATGCAGAATACGTACACAATAGAATTTCGTTTTCTGTATCCGGATATATCAATAAAATCCGGGATATGATCAACTACCGGGGAATCGATCCGGCTATAGCCGAACAGTTGGGGTATGGTAAACACAATGAGGCCCAACAGCGGGATAATATAAGCCGGGCTGAGGTAAAAGGGGTAAAAGCAGTATTGAATGTATATGCCGGAGCCGGTTTTTCGGTGGGGGGAAGTTATCATTTTATGGATACCGAAGATAAGACAACTCAGGAACCGATCGATAAAAGTGTGAAAAATGTCTGGACGGCCAATGCCCGCTGGGGACACCGCTGGGGATTATATCATCTGAATGTCAACCTTAACGGTCGTATTCAGGAAGGGCGCTACTCTAAGACCTATTATTATGATCCTGCTCCCGGTTTTTCACAATGGGATCTGAATACCCGGCATTCTTTTAACTTGAAATCGGTGGTATTGGAACCGGGGTTCGGGGTGGAAAATCTTTTCGACAAAGTCGACGACCGCCCCTGGAATAGTAATTACTCGACTTTGAATCCCGGTCGTTCGTTTTATGTCAGTTTGTCTGTAAGATTCAGTTAGTTTATAAGGTCGAAAATTATTCTTCCGGCTAGTTATATTTAAGAAGTCGAAATATCCTGCTTTATACTTAACGGTGCCCACAGTTAAAAACACTAGTGACAGTTTTAATTGAACGGGCACCGTTCCTTTTTTATAGGAATTGTTGTAGAAAGATAGAACTTAGACTTATCAGACAAACCCTTCGACCTGTAAAAAAGAATGAAAAAACGAATAACTTATTAGTACTGTTTTTATTAGTTATAAACTTTTTTATATATCTTTGCAACCGATTATGGTAATACAGTATTTTTCTTTGCTGTTTAAAAGGGAATCCGGTTGGAATCCGGAACAGTGCCCGCTATTGTGAACCCTGTGTGTAGAAAAGCGTCTTACACCACTGTCCGGATGTAAGGATGGGAAGGTTGCTTTTCTGGGGTAAGTCAGGAGACCTGCCATGATTGTATAGGTAATAAAGCTTTTCCGGGGTCAGAAAAGTTATTATTAATGTCTTAATTTAATCGTTTCATGAAAAAATGGTGTATGCTGGTAACGCTATGGTTATTTGCCATCGGTTATGTGTCGGTATAAATGACAGGATCAGTCTGAACTAATTGTAGGATAAGAGGTATATTGGATCGTTGAAAATAAAATGATAATCATATGAAATATTTGTTTTTAGTAATAGCGTTGTTTATCGGGCCGGTGTGTATGGCCCATTCCGATGAAAATTTTATAAAATCGGATCTTTTCGGAAATTTAGGAGAGCGGGATAAGGCTGCCATCCTGATCATCCATTTCGGTACCACTCATGACGATACCCGGGTTTTGACAATCGATGCAATCAATGCAAAGATGAAAGAAGCTTTTCCAGGTATCGAAGTCCGGGAAGCCTGGACCTCCCGGATTATCCTGAAGAAATTGAAGGAAAGGGGAGTAGAGCGCCTGAATCCGACCCAGGCACTCATTCAGCTGCATGAACAAGGTTATACGCATATTTTAATACAATCTACGAATATAATCGAAGGTACCGAGATGAAAGAATTGCGTCGCGAAGTGGAAGGGCTTTCGCTGAATTTTAAAGATATTCGTGTCGGAAATCCTTTGTTGTATGCTCCTGAGGATTATGCCGTGGTTGTGAAGGCAATTACAGAGGCCATGAATCAGGCTGATAGAGGTGGACAAAAATTATTGGTGGGCCATGGAACACCCGATCCTGCAACAGCTTCGTATGCTATGTTCGATTATATGCTGAAAGCGGAAGGACATCCGGAATATCATGTCGGAACTGTAGAAGGGTATCCGGAATACGAAGACGCTTTGCGGCTATTGAAAAACGGAAAATCCAAAACATTGACTTTGGCCCCCCTGATGTTTGTTGCCGGAGATCATGCTAAAAATGATATAGCAGGCGAATGGAAGGAAAATCTTGAAAAACAGGGTTATAAAGTGAATCTTTACCTGAAAGGGTTGGGAGAAAATCCAACTGTTCAGCAACTCTTCATCCAACATGCCCGGTTTGCTGCCGGACATAAAGCGGTGGATATGGCTACCAGGAAAAAGGGGTATATGCAGGGAAAATAAAAGGTCGATTCTTTTTGCGGAAACCCGCAAAAAGAATAATGGACAGATGTCAATGGACGATGGACAATTATTGGAAGCTTTGCTTCCATCAAAAGATAAAGAAGGGAAGAAGATGAGAATGTAACCATTGATAATCAATCCGATAGGATCTATTCCTTGGGTGTATTGTTTCATTGTCAATTAACCAGGTGCCCGCAGGGTCCCATGACTTTATAAATATTATGAAATTTATAGACTTTCAACTAAATTAAACGAACGTTTTATTTGATATCTCTTAAGTTTTCGGTGAATTTTATGTTTTCTGCATAAAATGAGAGGGAATCCGGTGCAATTCCGGAACAGTGCCCGCTACTGTGAGGTTCGTATAAGGTGAAAAGTTTTCTTACAACCACGGTCGACGCGACTGGAAGGTTACTTTTCTGGACTGAGTCAGGAAACCTGCCGAAAATAATAATAATGCTATTCCCGTGGACAGGAATAAGATTATAGATAAAAACATGTTGACAAAAATTTTCCGAAAAATTCATCGGATACTCGGTTTATTACTCAGTATCTTGTTTCTGATGTGGTTTATCTCTGGGATTGTAATGATTTATCATAGTTTCCCACGGGTAAATCAGAAATTGAAATTAGCCCGTCAGGAGTCTCTGACAGGTCCGCTTCCGGCTGTAGATTCTTTATTGCAGGTACTGCCCGACAGTAGTCGTTTAGGAGGTTTGTCTGTAGATATGTATCTCGACCGGCCGGTATTTCATCTGAAAGGGCGGCAATTACCTGCCGGTTTGTATGCCGATTCATTGCAGGTTGTCGGTAAACCTGATTTTAACGAGATTTGCCGGATTGCCGGACAATTGGGTGGATCGGTTGCTTATCGGGTAGATTCCTTAAACCGGTTGGATCAGTGGATTCCTTTCGGTTATTTGACCAAAGAATTTCCGATTTATAAGTTTTCGTTCGAAGATGATGCCCGGCAAGAGATGTATATATCTTCGAAAAGCGGTAAAGTGTTGCAATGGACTGACCGGAATTCCCGCTTTTGGGCTTGGCTGGGGGCTATTCCTCATTGGGTGTATTTTACTTCTCTACGGCAAAATCAAGCGCTTTGGATTAATTTTATGATCTGGGCGTCCGGATTGGGAGCTATCATGTGCTTCTCCGGTTTGTGGATCGGGATTTGGGTATTTTGGAAAAACCGGAAGAAAGGGTTGCGTTCGCCTTATAAAAAATGGTGGTTACGTTGGCATCATATCACCGGTGTGGTTTTCGGTGTTTTTGCTCTGACATTTGTATTTAGCGGAATGATGTCGCTGGTGGATATTCCTTCCTGGATGCAGAAAGGTAAAACCAGGAACCGTGAAGTACGTTTTCGGGGACGTGAGGGGGGAATGTTGGCCGCCGATCTGTATGCCTTGGATTACCGGAAAATCGTGGATAGTCTGTCTGATGTGAAAAGTATCGAGTGGGCATCCTTTGGAAAATATCCTTATTATGTCGTGAATTCGGGCAGTAAAAAACAGTTTATCGATGCTGCGGATACGAGCCGTTTGTCGCCTTTTACCCTGACCGAAGAGATGGTGCGTGAAACGGTTCGTGAAATTCACGGTCAGGATACCCCTTATACTCTGGAATGGATGACGGATTGGGATGATGATTATTTCTCCCGCCGGAATATGCTGACACTTCCGGTGTATAAAGTGGTGATAGACGATGAATTGCATACCCGCCATTATTTTAATCCCGAAACTTTATACCATCGGCAAATCGATGATAATGGACGTTTGAGAGGAGTTTTGTATAGTGGATTGCACAGTCTGAATTTTAAATTTCTGGCCGAACGTCCGTTGTTATGGAACGTTGTGATGTATGTGTTGATGCTCGGAGGAACTTTCCTTTCTCTATCCGGGGTTGTGTTGACTTTCAAGTGGTTGGGAAGAAAAATCCGGAAATTATTCCGATAATCTTATAGATAAAGTAATAGAATTGAATTGTTATTAATAGTGCTAAAAATGAAAAAATTAATTTTAGTTTTTGTAATGTGGCCGATGATGGTGTCTGTGTTTGGACAAAATCAGCGGAAAAGTATAACGGATACGGTTTTCCAGTTAGATCAAGCCATTGTGAAAGAAACAATCAAGAAGAAAGTAAACCTTTTGAATCTGGATGTTCCTTTAAAAACATTACCGATGACGGTGACTACTTTGTCGTCGGATGTTTTGGAACGGAAGAATATTCTGAATCTTGAGGATGCTGTCCGTTTTTTACCGGGAGTTACGGTGAAAGATCAGTTGGGAGCTTTTTACCGCTTTTCGGTTCGGGGATCGAATGAGACGGTAGTGGCTGTAGATGGTTTTAGAGATGAGCGTTCGTTATTAAACAATGTACCTTTCGGTGATTTGTCCTCCGTAGAATCTATCGAAGTGTTGAAAGGAGCGGCAGCCGTGTTGAGCGGGCATTCTGTCATGGGTGGAGTGATTAATATTGTGCGTAAAAAAGCCGTTCCTGATTTTACTGCCGGAGCCCGGTTGAGTTATGGGAATTGGGGGGTGAAGTCGACAAGTCTGGATTTCGGTGGGAAATTGGCAGGTCCTTTGACTTATCGGGCAACAGCACATTATTCGACAGGAGATGGATACCGGCATGTACGTGCTGACCGTTTTTCAGCAACGGGATCACTGGCGGCAAATATTGGTAAAACCGGTTATTTCGAGGGAACGTTAGGTTATAGTGATGACAAATACGATACGGAAATAGGATCTGCTCCAACCTATAATCGTGCAGATATCTTCGGTCCCGACGGGAAGGTGGTTATGGCGAAAGGTTCCCGGAATCCCTTTGCCGATTATCATACCATATATAATGATTTCAATAATAATATGATGAAACGCCGGGTGACTGATATTTCTTTATCCTATACGCAGCAACTCGCCTCTTTTATGAAAATACGGGACCGGTTCAGCTGGAATCATAGTGATTTGGATTATGCTGCGGTTGAAGGAATGAGTTACCGGACAGATACGGTGAACCGCTTCAGTGGAGGATATTATTATGAAAGCGGCAGTAAAAGATATTATATTGATCTTACCGACTCCCTGAAAACAGGTTCTCCGCTTTGTTTCAGTCCTGACAGCCGGGGATGGACCAATATGCTGGAATTAACGGGAGATTTTAAAACCGGAATAGTGGGACATAAATATATATTGGGTTTTACCTATTCCTATTTTAATTATACACAGTATAATGGCTGGAATGAAGGAGATGTATGGGGACCTGGCTTGAATCAGCTGGTATCGCTGCATAATCCGCAGCTGGTAAGAAATTGGTGGGATTATAAATATTCCAAAGCATCCATTCGGGATTGGAGAACTTCAGGATTATATATACATGACGTGATCGATATAAATAACAAATGGAAAGCGATGGGATCTGCCCGTATGGATTTTTATAATTACCGTACTGCTACTGCTAAAGTAAAAGACGGACGGCAGGAATACGATGAGGCAGACCGGAGTGAATGGAAGAAAGTAAAGACTTCTGCCTTTACCGGTAGGGCAGGTTTAGTGTATATTCCGGTGGAGGAGATTTCTCTCTATGCTTCTTTTGGTTCTCATTTCAAACCTTATAATACGATGTACAGTAGCCGGGTAATTTATCTCGACCGCAATGGAAAGCGGTTTAATCCTTCTAAAGACGGAGGTGAAGTCTTTAAGCCTGAAAAGGGATACCAGGCTGAAATCGGAGTACGGTATATGTGGGCTAACCGGATCGATTTTTCAGGAAGTGTATACTATATCCGGAAAAATAATGTGGTGAAAAATTTAGGAACCCAGGAGGAGAAAGATGAAACAACCGGTGAAATGGTTCAAAAAACGATACAAGCTCAGGTGGGTACTGCCGATTCGCGGGGATTCGATCTGGAGTTGACGGTACATCCCGTTTCTACCTTGGCTGTTACGGGTGGCTTGGGCTGGCAGGACTACCGGATCAGGAAAATCAATCAGAGTAAAGACTATCCGGAATATACCGATCCTAGTAAAAATGTACGGGCTACAGGAATTCCCCGCACTACTTTTTATGTATATGCCGATTATACCATACCTAAAGGATTATTGAAAAATTTGTCCTTCCATTTGAGCGGAACTTTCCAGGATAAAATATTTACCGATGTAGCCAACCGGGTTTACAACCCTGCTCTGTTTCTTGTAGACGGAGGATTATTCTATACGATAAAGCAAAAAGTCACTTTGGCTTTAAATGTGGATAATCTTTTTGACAAAGAATATTTTAAAAGTACGACGGTATATGGTAAACCGAGAAATTTTACCGGAACGATATCTTACCGTTTTTGATTAAAAATGCATAAAGAGACAAGGGTTTTGTGGTAGATAGCCACAGAATCCTTGTCTCTTTATTTATAATAATAGATGAAATGGATTATCACATTATTTTTATCTTTGTCTTTAAAATGAATTCAAATGAAAAACGGTAAAATATATGTAGCCGGGATCGGGCCCGGTTGTGAGGATGATATTACTCCTGCAGTGAAGAAAGCGGTGTCGGTATCGGATGTCGTGGTCGGATATAACTATTATTTTTCTTTTATACAGCCCTTTGTCATGGAAGGGGCAGAGTGTGTCGATTCCGGGATGAGAAAAGAATGGGACCGGGCTCAGATGGCGTTCGGGTATGCCGAACAGGGTAAAACCGTTTGTGTCATCAGTTCCGGTGACGCCGGAATCTATGGAATGGCGCCTTTAGTCTGGGAGATGAAGCGGGAAAGAGGTTCTGAAATCGAAATCGAAGTATTACCCGGTATCAGTGCTTTTCAGAAAGCGGCTTCTTTGCTCGGAGCACCTGTCGGACATGATTTCTGTGTGATTTCGCTGTCTGATTTGATGACTCCCTGGGAAAAAATAGAAAAACGGATTGAGGCTGCTGCCGCTGCCGATTTTATCACTGCTGTATACAACCCCAAAAGTGAAGGACGTTATTGGCAATTATACCGTCTGAAAGAAATCTTTCTGCAACAACGGGCAGGGAATACCCCGGTGGGTTATGTCCGTCAGGCCGGACGGCCGGAGCAGGAGGTAACCGTGACCACCCTGGCCGATTTCGATCCGGAACAGATAGACATGTTCACCGTAGTACTTTTGGGAAACTCCCAGTCCTATAACTGGCAAGGAAAAATGATCACCCCCCGCGGATATTACCAAAAAATGAAACACGGGGACGGGGGTTTTGTTTCAAAACCAGGTCAGGAGATCATGATCCGTAGTTTCCGGACGATCGCTTCGGAATTGAAGCATCCCGATATCCCGCTGGATCGCAAATGGGTTTTATTGCATACGATACATACCACTGCCGATTTCGATATGGAAAATATATTCTATGCCGACGAGGGGGCGGTGGATTCGATCTACCGGGCTTTAAGCGGGGGGAAAGTAAAGACTATCGTCACGGATGTCACGATGGCTGCTTCGGGAATCCGGAAAGGGGCACTCGAACGTTTAGGTTTGGAAGTGAAGTGTTATTTGGCCGATCCGCGGGTTGCAGAGATGGCTTCCCGGATGAATATTACCCGTACACAAGCAGGTATCCGGCTGGCTACGGAAGAGCATCCCGATGCACTTTATGTTTTCGGTAATGCGCCGACAGCATTGATGGAATTGTGTTCCCTGATGCGGAGAGGAAAGGCTTGTCCTGTCGGCGTGGTCGGTGCTCCGGTCGGTTTTGTAAACGTACGTGAATCCAAGCATATGCTGAAATCTTTTACGGCTGTTCCTAAAATTATTATCGAAGGCCGGAAAGGAGGGAGCAATCTGGCTGCAACGATTGTGAATGCCATTCTTTGTTTCGACGATGCAGGGCAGTTATTGCCGGGGAGAGACCTTTAAAGATGGTGTAGGATGGATAAGGTAATCGATATACAAAATTGGACACGGAAAGAAGAATACCTGTTTTTCAGGACTTTTCTTAATCCGATGATTTCTGTTACGGTTGAGGTGGATTGTACGACGGCTTACCGGAAGGCAAAAGAACGACAACAGCCCTTTTCATTGTATTATATGCATGCAGCTGTAACGGCGGCTAATCGCATCGAGGAATTTCGTTACCGGCAAGTAGGAGAAGAGGTCATACTTTATGAACGAATCGATTTATTTACGCCTGTACAAAATGCTGACGGCAGTTATCGTTCTGTCCGTTTGCCTGCGATAGAAACATTCGAAGATTTCCTGGCTGTTGCCCGGCCTCTTATCGAGGCTGCAAAGCGTGGAGAAGGAGAGGTACATAATGAGGTCGGACAAGGTAGGGATATTTTGTTGATCAGTGTGAATCCCTGGTATCGTTTTACAAATGTACAACTTGCTATTCCCGGAGAACCTCACCAGAATATTCCGATTTTTACTTTCGGTAAGATAGAAGAACGGGAAGGTAAGCGGATCATGCCGGTGGCTTTATCGGTTAACCACGGTTTTGTCAGCGGCTATCAGATCGGATTGTATTTGAAGGAGTTCCAGCGATTGTTGGACCGATAGTTTTCTGATGAATCCGGAATGAAAATAGAGACAAATGAAAAAATTCTATATCATAGGCATCGACGATAATGGCCAAAGGGAATTTCAGGCTGAAGTTCGGGAGATCATTACAACTCATCGAGTATTTTCCGGGGGGAAGCGTCATTATGAGTTGATGCGCGACCGTCTGCCGGAACAGTATGTTTGGATTGATATCACCGTACCTCTGGAGGAGGTTTTTGAGAAATATGCCGCTTATTGCGAAGTGGTGGTTTTTGCCTCGGGTGATCCGCTTTTTTTCGGATTTGCCAATACGGTAAAGAGCCGTTTACCGGAAGCGGAGATACAAGTCTTCCCCTGGTTCAATTCTTTACAAATGCTGGCTCATCGTTTGGTCATTCCTTATCAGGATATGGAGGTCGTTTCCCTTACGGGGCGTCCGTGGCATGAGTTCGACCGGGCTTTGATTGCAGGAAAGGAAAAGATCGGGGTGTTGACCGACCGTCAGCATACTCCGGTAGCGATTGCCGGGCGTATGTTGGAATACGGGTATGCCGGCTATCGGATGCATATCGGTGAAATGCTGGGAAATGTGACCGAACGGGTACGGACGATGGAATTGCCTGAGGTGTTGCGTTCGGATTTTGCGTTTCCGAATTGTCTGATGCTTGAAAGGACCGGGCTGCGAAGCCGCCCTTTCGGTATTCCTGAAAATCGGTTTCACCTGTTGGACGGGCGTGCTAAAATGATTACCAAGATGCCTGTCCGTTTACTTACACTCAGTATGCTGGATTTACATAACCGGCATAGCTTCTGGGATATCGGTTTTTGTACAGGTTCCGTGTCTGTCGAGGCCAAATTGCAATTTCCTCATTTGCATATCACGGCTTTTGAAGTTCGGGAGGAAGGGCGTGAATTACTTGAAAAGAATAGCCGGAAATTCGGTACTCCGGGAATAACGGGAGTTATCGGTGATTTTACAGAAGCCGATTTATCGGTTTATCCGGTTCCTGATGCTGTTTTTATCGGTGGACACGGTGGAAAACTTGCCCGTATCCTGACGATATTAGCCGGTATTATGCCTGTAGGAGGTATTGTCGTTTTTAATTCGGTTTCCGAAGAGAGTCTGAATTTATTTCGTCAGGAAGCGGTCCGGTCCGGTTTCCGTCTGACGGACGAATGCCGGATTGCTGTGGACGATCACAATCCGATAACGGTATTGAAAGCTTGTGCAGAGGCGTAAAATTGAATTTAAATGGATGTTTATGTTTCACTTTATCCGTAAGTCGTTGAAAACGGCAAAACACCATCCCCGGTTAGGAGGACTGGAGATTTTAAAATATATCGGTCCCGGTTTATTGGTTACTGTGGGATTTATCGATCCGGGGAATTGGGCTTCGAATCTGGCAGCCGGTGCCGATTATGGTTACACCCTTTTGTGGATGGTATCGTTGTCTACGGTCATGTTGATCATTTTGCAGCACAATGTGGCTCACTTGGGGATTGCTACCGGGCTGTGTCTTTCCGAAGCTACTATGACCTATATCCGGCCGAAATATGCTAAAATGATGTTGTGGACGGCTATGGGAGCTTCGGTGTCCACCTCCCTGGCCGAAATTTTGGGAGGAGCGATCGCTTTGGAAATGTTGTTCGGTATTCCGGTGCGGATCGGAGCTATATTGACTACCGTTTTCGTATGTATTATGCTTTTTACCAATTCCTATCGGGTGATCGAACGTTGGATTATCGCTTTTGTGTCTATTATCGGATTATCTTTTATTTACGAACTGTCTCTGGTACATATCGATTGGGGAGAAGCGGCTCTCGCGTGGGTGACTCCTTCTTTTCCTAAAGGTTCGATGGTCGTGATCATGAGTGTTTTGGGAGCTGTGGTGATGCCGCATAATCTTTTTCTCCATTCGGAGGTAATCCAGAGCCGGCAATGGAATCTGGAAGACGATAAAGTGATTCGCAGGCAGTTGCGTTATGAGTTTTGGGATACTTTCTTATCCATGATGATCGGTTGGGCAATCAATAGTGCCATGATCCTATTGGCGGCAGCCACTTTTTTCAAAAGCGGTAGTACGGTCAATGAGTTACAGGATGCCAGTGCTTTATTGCAACCGCTTTTAGGAAATAATGCCGCTGTGATTTTTGCCGTGGCTTTGTTGTTTGCCGGCATCGCTTCGACCATTACTTCGGGAATGGCTGCCGGTTCGATCTTTGCCGGCATTTACCGGGAGCCTTACGACATCAAAGACAGTCATTCCCGTTGGGGGGTATTGCTTTCACTGGTGATGGCATTGATTATTATCATGCTGGTTTCTAATCCGTTTATGGGACTCATCTATTCCCAAATGATCCTGAGTATTCAGTTGCCCGTTACGATTTTCCTGCAGGTATATCTGACTTCTTCCGGGAAAGTCATGGGTAAATATAAAAACCGGACTTCTACAAAATGGATCTTATATATTTTGGGAGGGATTGTGACCGTATTGAATGTGATGTTATTTATCAGTATGTTTTGAAGATAGATGGAGAGAAAGCAAATGGAGAACGAGTTGGAGTTGAAATGGCGACGGATTCAGCAGGCTATGCGGCAGGAAGAAGCTGACGGATGTTTGCTGACGATGAATATGAATTTGTACTATGTGTCAGGGCAGGTGTTTAACGGTTATTTTTATCTTCCGGCGGAGGGACGGCCTTATTGGTTTGTCAAGCGACTGACTATACCCGAAACAAATCAGGTACATGTTATCCGGAAACCGGAACAAATACCGGACTTTTTTCGGGACCTGAATCTGGCAATGCCCCGGAAGCTACTTCTTGAGGCGGACGAGCTTTCTTATAATGAATATATCCGTTTGCAACATGTATTCCGGGCTGAAGCTACGGGTAACGCTTCTGCCTTGATACGGCACATCCGAATGATCAAGACGCCTTGGGAAATAGAGCAAATGCGTATCTCTGCCAGGAAGCATGAGGCGGTCTATCGTGAGATTCCAGCCTGTTACCGGCCTGGGATGAGGGATATTGAATTGCAGATCGAAATTGAAAAGCGGATGCGGGTACATGGTTCCCTGGGTTATTTCCGGGCCTTTGGTTCGAATATGGATATCTTTATGGGAAGTCTGTTGGCAGGAGAAAATGCCGGAGAACCTTCCCCTTTTGACTTTGCCTTGGGGGGAACGGGAATGCATGCTTCGGGGCCTTTGGGAGCGAACGGGACTTTGTTGAGGGAAGGAACTACGGTAATGGCAGATATGTCGGGAAACTATACCGCCTATCAAACGGATATGACCCGGGTGTTTTCAATCGGGAAATTACCGGACCGGGCCTACCGGGTGCATCGTGTCGCTTTGGAAATACAGGCTCGCATGGAACGAGCGGCAAAACCCGGGGTGCCCTGTGCCGAATTGTATCGGGATGCTTTGGCAATGGCCGGACAAGAAGGGTTGGAGGATTGTTTTATGGGTACCCGTTTTCAGGCAAAATTCGTCGGACATGGCGTTGGATTGGAAATAAATGAATTGCCTGTATTGACCACCCGCTCGAAGGATATACTACAACCGGGAATGACTTTTGCTTTTGAACCGAAGTTCGTGTTGGCAGGAATCGGAGCCGTGGGGATTGAAAATACATTTTTAGTGACAGATTCCGGTGTGGAAAAAATGACTTTATTGGATGAGAATATAATTGAATTATAACTGTAGCTAATTAAATATGATGATAAATACAATGAAAACAGCTATGATAATCGCTTCGGATGCCGGGGCACGAACTGCCGGAATTATCCGGGAAGAACTAGGTAAGGAAGTGGACCTGTTCTCTGTATCGGAACGGAGCGGGTGTGTCCGGATCGATTCGATCACTGATTTTACCTTAAGGCATTTCGGGGATTACGAAGCTTTTGTTTTTATCGGGGCGATGGGAATTTGTGTACGGGCGATCGCTCCTTGTGTGACTTCGAAATATGCAGATCCTGCCGTAGTCAATGTGGACGCTACCGGACATTTTGTTGTGTCGGTTCTGGCCGGCCATGTCGGTGGCGCAAATGCCCTGACCGAACGGTTGGCCCGTATATTAGGGGCTCAGCCTGTGGTTACGACCCAAAGTGACAATACCGGATTATGGGCTTTGGATTTGTTAGGTAAAGAGAATGGCTGGAAAATGGAATACCGGCGTTCCTTGAATGAGCTGATTTCCATTTTCGTCAATCTGCGGCCAACAGCCTTATTGTTGGATATACGCGATGAGGGAACCGACCGGCTTGAACATTCACGACCGGCCCATGTGGATGTCTATTATCATTTCGAGGATATTCCGGCAGGACGTTATGGGCTGATTATTGCTGTTACTCCCTGTTTGTATGAATGTGAAACACCGATTTTATATTATCATCCGGCTGTACTTCATTTGGGGGTAGGATGCCGTAAGCAGTGTAACCCGACCGGTATTTGGGCTTATATTGGTGATGAATTGAAACGGCATGGACTTTCTCCTTTAGCTGTTAAGGTAGTGACAACTATTGAGTTGAAAAAAGATGAACCTATGGTCGCCGATCTGGTTCGGAATCTGTCTGCTAAAATGCAGATTTACAGGCCTGAGGAACTGAAGGATATAGAAGTACCGAATCCCTCTGGGAAGGTATTCGAGGTGACAGGCGCCTATAGTGTTTCCGAAGCAACTGCTTTGAAAAGTGCCGGGAATACGAAATTATTGCTGGAAAAACAGAAGGGACAGGTTACTCCGGGGAATGATTTTACTTTTGCCGTTGCTCTGGATAGAGAGGCGGAACGAAGCGGTTTTATCGAGATCGTCGGGGCAGGTCCCGGTGATCCGGAACTGGTTTCTGTCCGGGGGAAAAGGTTATTGGAAAAAGCCGATTTGATTCTTTATGCAGGAAGTCTGGTGCCAATCGAACTTACTTATTATGCAAAGCCGGGGGCGACTGTGCGTAGCTCGGCTTCCATGACTCTGGAAGAGCAATTTGCATTGATGAAAGAGTTTTATGACAGGGGATTATTTATTGTCCGGTTACATACCGGGGATCCTTGTATTTATGGGGCTATCCAGGAGCAAATGGCCTTTTTCGACCGGTACGGTATGCGTTACCGGATTACACCGGGTATCTCTTCTTTCCTGGCTGCTGCTGCTGCATTGCGTTCACAGTTTACCATACCTGAAAAGGTTCAGAGTATTATTCTCACCCGTGGAGAGGGGCGTACACCGATGCCGGAAAAGGAAAAACTCCATCTGTTGGCCCGGTCACAAAGCACGATGTGCATTTTCCTGAGTGCTTCGATTGCCGAAGAAGTACAGCGTGAATTACTGGAATGTTATCCTCCCGAGACTCCTGTGGCAGCCTGTTATCACCTGACCTGGAAAGACGAAAAGATTTTCCGGGGCGAACTCCGTAATTTGGCGGCAATAATGAAAGAGAACAATTTGACCTTGACCACCATGATTGTAGTCGGCGAAGCAATCGGTAACCGGGAAGGTTTGTCAAAACTCTACTCCAGCCATTTCACCCACCTGTTTCGTGGAACAAAGGGACGGGGATAATGTTTCATTTTGTTGTGTGGAATTTTTTTTGTAAATTTAACTTGTGGTTAAATTGGCAAAAAAATGTCCCGGCAGGCTCGTCAACAGTCCAATACAGGTGTATACCACGTCATCCAACGTGGTGTTAATCGTATGTTGATATTCCATGAAGACGCTGATCGACGGATGTTTCTCGATCTTTTGAAATCACAGGCTGGTGAATTTTTCAAAGTGTATTGTTTTTGTTTGATGGATAATCACATTCATCTTATCGTAAAAACCAGTCGCTTGAGTTTTTATATTCATCGGATTTTGACGGCGTATGCGATATGGTTTAATCATAAATATGAACGGGAGGGTTATCTTTTTCAAGATCGTTTTAAAAGTGAGGTCATTGAAGATCAGGGTTACTTGTTGCGTTGTTTTCGGTATGTGCTGCAAAATCCCTTGAAAGCAGGTTTGTGTCATAAAATTTCGGAATACCGGTGGAACAGTTATTCGGTATATTTTAATCCGGTGGATTCTTTTGTTTCCACTGAATTTTTAACTTTGTTTTTCGATAGTAAAGCAGATTTTCAGGCCTATATGTTAGAAGATGAAGACGGGGAATTCATGGAAGCGGGATATCAATTTAAAGATCATGAGGTCCGGGAATTGTTGGAAGAAATGTTGGAAGGGAAAAGTTTTGAGATTTTAACTAAAGTTGAACAGAGACAGGTGCTGAAAGTATTGAAACAGAATCCGAACATTGGATTACGGCAACTTGCCCGTATTACAGGGGTTAGTTTAGGTATAATCCATCGTTTGTAAATGAAACATTACCCCCGTCCCTTTGTTTTAAAAAGGTAAAAATGATATTGGTATTTGGTGGAACTACAGAAGGTAGGGCTGCAGTAGAGACTTTGGATGAAGCCGGGCAAACTTATTATTATTCAACCCGGGGAAACGGACAGCAAGTGGAGTGTATACACGGCATTCGGCTGGCGGGAGCTATGGAAGTGAAAGAGATGATCGATTTCTGCCGGGAACATGGGATTCAATTGTTGGTAGATGCTGCTCATCCGTTTGCCGAACAACTGCACAAGAATATAGGACAAGCTGCTGAAGAATTGAATATTCCGGTTGTTCGTTACGAACGGATTTATCCTCCCCGTGATCCGGACCTGATCTGGTGTGATTCGTATGCAGAAGCTTGTGTATGGTTGAAAAATCAGGGAATACGGAATTTACTGGCGTTGTCCGGTGTGCAGACCATACCTAAATTGAAGGCTTATTGGTTGGAAAATCCTTGTTGGTTCCGGGTACTCGATCGGCCTGAGTCCCGGCAATTAGCTTTAAAATATGGATTCCCGGCAGGGAAGCTGATTTTTTGGGAAGAGGGAAAAGAGGAAAGGGAGTTGTTATTGCAATTACGCCCCGATGCTATCCTGACCAAGGAGAGCGGCCGGTCCGGTTATTTCCGTGAAAAGGTCGAAGCTGCCCGGAAATCAGGTATTCCGGTTGTCGTGATCAAACGTCCGGCATTGCCCGAGGGATTCTATGTCGTAACCGGGAACAACGGTTTGCGGCACCGCATAGAACGTCTGTTGCCCGGATTTTATCCATTGCATAGTGGTTTCACGACCGGTAGCTGTGCCTGTGCTGCTGCAAAAGCGGCTTTATCGACTCTGCTGACGGGAGAAGTGTTGAATCAGGTGACGATCACTCTACCTGACGGCGAAGAAGTCGAATTGCCTGTGAGCCGTACAGAGAAGGACGGACAGAGTATAATCTGCACGGTGGTCAAAGACGCGGGAGATGATCCTGACGTGACTAATAAACGGGAAATCTGTGCAAAAGTAATGCTTTCTAAAGAAACCGGTATTCGTTTTGCCGCAGGGAAAGGAGTAGGTATCGTAACTTTGCCCGGATTGGGTTTGGAGATAGGAGAACCGGCTATAAACCCGACTCCCCGAAAGATGATGGCCGCCGAGACAGAAAAAATTCTGGAAGCTCATCGTATACCGAAACAAGGAGTAGTCATCGAGATTTCGGTACCCGATGGAGAAGAACTGGCTCTCAAAACTTTCAATCCGAAATTAGGTATTGTCGGGGGAATTTCCATTATCGGTACTTCCGGAGTGGTCCGTCCTTTTTCGTCCGAAGCTTTCGTTGCGACCATCCGTAAAGAAATACAGGTAGCTAAAGCATTGGGATGCCGGCATATCGTCATTAATTCGGGAGCTAAAAGTGAGCGGATCCTCCGTGAACGTTTCCCTGAAATGATACCTCAGGCTTTTGTCCATTATGGTAATTATATCGAAGAGACCTTGAAAATCATAGAGGAAGAAGGTATCGGGCGGGTAACGATGGGGATTATGATCGGCAAAGCGGTGAAATTGGCCGAGGGGCATGGGGATACGCATAGCCGGAATGTAGTTATGAACCGCGATTTTATCATCGGTTTGGCGAAGGAAGCCGGTTGTGATGACGGGATTTGTGCCCGCATTTCTGAAATGACTTTAGCCCGGGAATTATGGAACATGTTACCGGCCGATCATCCGTTTTTCTCCTTTCTTTTGAAAAAATGCGAGGAAGTTTGTTATTCCTATATAAAGGGAGAAAAAAAGTGTATAATTGAACTGATGCTGATTTCTGAAGAGTCCTTATGATTAATTATCAGGCACTTTGTATTAAAGTTTTACGATGGTTATAACGTTCGCATTGCTGACACACATCATATCCCAGCATGGTGCCCAGGATAAAATCTTCTTCGGGGGTTAACAGGTTTAATGGACGGTTGCAGATTAACCGGACAATATCGATACATTCTTTTTTTCCGAAAAACAAGTTCAGTCGGTGGGCATTGATGGGACAGATTTCATATTCAAGACCTGATTTTTCTAATCTTTGTATGGCAAAAGATTCATCGGTTTTGTCTATCGTACACAATGCCATGTACCGTATACCTTTTTGTAATTCGTAGATATGGTGTACGAATATTTTCATGTCTCCGGATAAAATGCAACTATCCATGATCAGGGTATTAAATTTCTTTTTTCAACGCATCGGTCCAGTTTTGTATACGGAGTTCCGTTTTATCCGCTTCGTTGTTTTCGTCGATCAATAATCCGACCAGCTGTCCGTCGATTTCGGCAGTGGAGGCATCATAGGTATAATCCGAAGGATCGGCAGTTCCGATAAACGTAGCTCCTGTACCCTGTAATTTTTCATAGATGATCCCGACGGCATCACAGAAAGTAGATCCGAACGACATGGCATCCCCACAACCGAATAGGGCTATTTTTTTACCACTTAGATTTTTTCCGGCTAATTGTTCCAGAAAATCATACCAATCATCCTGCAATTCTCCCGATCCCCAGGTCGAACTTCCTAAGATGAGCAGTTCATACTCTTCAGCTACTTTAGCATCGGTATTTCCTACATTGTACACCTCACTGCTACCGACCCCCAGATGAGAAGCGATCTGCTCCGCTACTGATTCGGTTGTTCCGGTTGTTGAACCGTAAAATATTCCAATCTTTTTCATATTTCATGTTTTAATTAATAAGATCGGAACGAAAATACGCGATTCTATCGGGTTGGAAAATCCCCTCTTTTAGTGAAATTGATCAGAGAAATACCCTAAAAATAGGGAGTTGTATATAGATATTTCGACCGGATTATTTGAGACAGGACAGTATTTATTCCAACAATGCGTCGATCGAATTAGCACAAAACCCCTGTCTCTGTATGTTACAGTGTTAGTTTTTCTAATAATTCTTCTATTGTATGGACTATAATATCTTCCTGGTGAGGAAAATGCAATATGAATTGATCAGGCTGCCTGTTGGTTTCAATGTAAACAGCTGAGTCAATATCGCGATTGGCCAGGATCTCATTTCGTTGAAGGGCTTTACGCACCATGGCATAGCGATAGCCGTGGCCGGTCAGACGGATTTCCTGCCGATAATTGTTGGTGATGCGGAAAAGTCCTGATTCCATGTCGAAAGTAATCCCTTTGCGGGCGAAAAAACGACTGAGGTATCCTTCCAGGGCAAGGTCTTCCGGCGTACCGGAGGTGATACCGTTCACCTTATCCATCAGCCAAATCTTATCGGCGATCTGGAGGGCTAGTTCCAGATCATGAGTCGAAAGAAAAATCGTTTTATCGGTTTCGCGGGTCAGGTGATGAAGCAGTTGCATGATTTCGACTTTGCTTGGGAAATCGAGGAAAGCGGTCGGCTCATCCAGATAAATGACCGGTGTCTCCTGAGCCAAAGCTTTGGCGATCATTGCTTTCTGACGTTCACCGTCACTTAGGGTATGAAGCATTCGGGAAGCCAGAGGATGAATATTGACCAGCCCGATCGCTTTATCCACGATCTCATCGTCAGCCCGGCTTAATTTACCCCAAAAACCTGTATAAGGACTACGGCCCATACCGATTAATTCCCGGACCGTCATATTGCGGATATCACATTTTTCGGTCAACACGACACTGATCACCGTGGATAAGGCCTTGTCCGTATATTTTTCCAATTTTTTTCCAGCCAGGTAAATATCTCCGCTCAATTTGGGCTGGAAGGCCGAAAGGGTGCGCAGTAGGGTGGATTTTCCAATACCGTTCGTTCCTAAAAGGCAGGTCAGTTCACCGGCATAAATATCACTGCAAATATTTTCGGCTACAATTTTAGGGCGTACTTTCCCTTTATAGCCGATCGTCAGGTTACGGAGTTGTATGGTGGCGGTCTTATTCATTCAGTTCGTTTTTACGTTTACGGAATAATACCGAAGCAACAACCGGAGCTCCGATGAGTGCCGTGACCGAATTAACCGGCAGGGCTCCTTCGAAACCCGGCATGCGTGCGATCAGATTACAGGCCAAAGCCAGGGAGGCGCCCATAACCAGACAGGCCGGCATCAAAAGCCGGTGATCCGAAGTTTGGAAAACAGCCCGGCACAGGTGAGGGACTGCCAAGCCTAAAAAGATGATCGGACCGCAATAGGCCGTAACAATAGCCGTCAATACGCCCGAACAGGTGATCACCAGAACTCTGGCCCGTTTGATATTCAATCCCAGATTCCGGGCATAACCCTCTCCCAGCATCAATAAGTTTAATGTTTTCACCAACAAAAAAGACAAGGGGATCAAGATGGCCATGATCGTAACAAAAAGCATCATTTGATTACCGGATACCCGTGAGAAACTTCCCAGCCCCCAGATAACATAGGTTTTAATATCTTCTTCTACACTAAAAAATTTTAAAATACCGATGATGGCATTCGCCAGGTAACCGATCATCACTCCGATAATAAGCAGGGTAACGTTTCCTTTTACTTTATGTGAAGCGAAAACAATCAGTGCCATAACGGATAACGAACCGGCGACGGCAGCGATCGAAAGCGCCACTTCTCCGAAAAGACCGAGGTGGCTGAGGGCTACTCCGCCTATGCTACCTGAAAAAAGTACGACGAAAGCAACTCCCATACTGGCTCCTGAGCTGATTCCTAATACAGAAGGTCCTGCCAGGGGATTGCGAAATACCGTTTGCATCTGCAAGCCACTGATCGACAGACCTGCTCCGGCGACCAAGGCGGTCAATGCCTGCGGAAAACGCGATTTCCAAATGATATTCTGCCAGGTTTGAGGCTCATCTCCTGTACCGGTAAAGATGTGCCATACCGCACTCATCGGTATACGAACCGAACCCAATACCATGTTGAGGAATAAGAATACAACTATACTTAACATGATAAGCAGGATAAAAGTTGTATTTCGTCCGGTTGAAGCCATAGTGATTAGTCTTTTAACTGATGATAGTATACCGGTACGTAATCCGGTAATAATTCCGGGTGAAACACTTTAATGAAATCGGCAAGTAATAATTCCGGTTCCATGGGCATATTTTCGTAATAGGGTTTTTCACGCATATTACAATAAATCACTCCTTTTTGTTTGAAAGCCTTAAAGTCACCGTAACGTTCGTCCTGGGCTAAAAGTGTTTCGTAGGTATATTGTCCCGGGTAGCTATTCAGGATGCGCCAGTAATCTGCCTGGTCGGCTTGATTGTATACCGTTTCGAAATCGAGATATACGCCGCCTGAACGGGGATCGTCTTTCAGGAAATAATCGGCTCCGGCATCTTCGAACACTTGTGCCAGAAAACTTTGTCCTCCTACGGCATACCATGTTCCTCCGTGTATTTCACCGCTGAGTACGACTGGCCGGTGTTCGACCCGGGCTGTCAATCTTTTCAGATCATTGTATTTTTGTTCTATCTCATTGAATATTTTATTCGCCTTTTCTTCCTCTCCGATTAAAAGACCGACAAATTTAATCCACTCGGCTTGTCCCAATGGAGTCGTTTCTTTATAACCCAAATGAGGGACTAGTGGAATATCTACTTCTTTCATAGCGTCGTAGCCCCCTTGTTTGAAGGGAGAGATGAGGATCAGGTCGGGAGCGAGGTTCATAATGATTTCCGCATCGAAATTACCCTCGATACCGATTTTCTGAGTTTTCCCTTCGGCTAACTGTTGTTTGATCGTTGCATTATTCAAAAAGCGGGTACTGCTGATTCCCACGACTTGGGAAGTTGCTCCGAGCTTGATAAAATTAGAGAGTTGTAAAGAAGTCATACAGATGACGCCCCGGATCGGCAGATCGAGTACAGGTATATGCGGGGGAAGCTCAGGATGTGTGCCTCGCTGTCTTAGGGCGAAGGTATATTCCGAACCGGTTTCGCTTTGAGGATCTTTGATATGAAGGAGTCGGTAATTTTCGTGTTGTTCCAGCCAGAAGCCTTGTGCATAACGAATATTCGAACGATCTGTTTGTGTAGCGACAGGGTTTTGTTTTTTGCGGTTACCTGAACGACAGGAACCTAAGGCCAGACAAAAACCGATGGTAAATACCAGTGATAAAAAATAAATCTTTTTCATGCTCTTTTCCTCCGAAAGAAATTTGTTTATTAGCTATGATCGGCAGGTTTTCTGGCTTGTCATCTTTTCTCCTTCCCAAAACGCCCAGGTTTCAGTGGATCATTGAAAAGACCTGCAAAATGACAGTAATGACTTTACAGCTGCGGGGACAGCTTCGGGTTTTCACCGAATTCCCAAATTCCCATGCGGGGATACCGATGCTGCTACAAAGATAGTATTTTAGGCACTTTATCCTGTTAATTTTGTCCAAATTATAAAAAGAATAAATAAAGATTACTACTTTTGGTCACCATGTACTTTTATTTATTGGCCTTTATGAAAGTATGTGTATATGATAATAAGTAGAACGCAAAATGTAAACATGATGAAAAAGATCCTTTTTTTCGCTTTTTTCTGTTGTGCTTTTTTTTCTTATGCACAGAAAGCAGATTTAAAAAATTGTTACAAGTATTCGGAAGAAAATCTGAAGAAGTATTATCACTCTTTGAGTGTATTTCCTTCCTGGATATCCGGGACAGATATGTTTTGGTATAATTATATTACGCCCGGAGGTGCTAAATACTATCTGGTCGATCCGGTCCGTAAAAAAAAACTGGAAATGTTTGACATGGAAGATATGATCGGTAAATTAACCCAAGCTACGGGGATATCATTTAATATCAAAGATTTCCGATTGGGAGGGCTGAAATTTGATGAGGGGGATCCGTATTGTTTTTCTTTTTCCAAGGGAGGACTGGATTTTCATTACAATATCAGAACCCGGGAGCTGAAAAAACTGGACCCTGAACAAGCCTGCCGTTTTTATCCTCCGGCATCCCCTTATTGGTTAAAGTTTTCCCCTGACAGTAGTTACAGTATATATGCTTACCGGCACAATCTGTATCTGCTGAACAGGCAGGATACGGTTCCGGTACAGTTGACCACAGATGGAGAGAAGTATTATTCCTATAGTAATCAGAAGGACAGCGATTCGGATAAAAATACAACTCCCAATATTGTGTGGGCTGGAAATTCTAAGGTGTTTTACTGCTTACGTCAGGACAGGCGTAAGGTTGAAAATTGCTGGGTAGTTGATAATCTGGCCGAACCACGTCCTAAATTGCGTACTTATAAATTCCCTATGCCGGGTGAAAAATATGTTTTTACCTACGATCTGCATTTGTTTTATCCGGAAACCTGCCAACATATTGTTGTGAATATTGATAAATACCCCGATCAGGAGGTTCGGATTGTTGCATCTGATTTGGAAAATTGTCCGGAGGATCTTTATTTTACCCGTAAAAGCAGGACTTGTGATAAAATGGATTTATGCCGGGTGGATACCCGTACGGGAGACGTTTTTGAAGTGATCTGCGAAACTTCCATGCCTTATTTTACCGAACAATTGTTTGATTGCCGGATTCTGAACGGTGGGGAAGATATTATCTGGTGGTCGGAACGTACCGGTTGGGGGCAATATTATCTGTATGATAAATATGGAAAATTGAAAAATACCATTACTTCCGGTACTTTTACCGCCTGCAGGATTTCCCATTTGGATAAACTGAAACGTCGTTTTATTTTTGAAGGGTATGGACGTGAAAAAGGGATGGACCCCGCCTATCGTTTTTTCTATCGGGTAAATTTCGATGGTTCCGGCCTGACTTTGCTGACTCCGGGGAATGGATATCATTCTATCGAATTGTCCAAACAGGGAAATTATTTGTTGGATGTTTATTCCAGAGTGGATATGGCGCCGGTATCGGTTGTCCGCGATATGAAAGGGAAGGAGATTTTACCGCTTGAAAAAGCGGATCTGAGTTTATTGTATAGCACCGGTTGGCGGGAACCGCAAAAAATAGCGGTAAAATCAGCTGACGGAATAACTGATTTGTATGGCGTGATGTATACCCCCTTTGATATGGATTCTACCCGCAAATATCCCTTGGTTGTTTATGTTTATCCTGGGCCTCAGGAGGATCAGGTACCCCAGGCTTTTTCTATGGATGATAATGGAAATCAGGCTCTGGCACAATTGGGGCTTATTGTGATCCATATCGGATACCGGGGAGGTTCTATGTTCCGGGGGAAAAATTTCTATAATTTCGGTTATGGTAATTTGCGGGATTATCCTTTGGCCGATTGCAAATTTGCCATTGAGCAACTGGCCGACCGTTATGCTTATATTGACCGGGATCGGGTGGGAATATACGGACATTCGGGAGGTGGGATGATGGCAGCAGCAGCAATCCTGACTTATCCCGACTTTTTCAAGGTGGCTGTGGCTGCTTCCGGTAACTATGACAATAATATTTATACCAAATGGTGGGGAGAGATGTATCATGGAGTAAAAATGAAGGTCAAAAAAGATGCAGATGGTATAAAAAAATATATTTTTGAATCGAAGATTCCTACAATAATGGAATTGGCAGCGAATTTAAAGGGAAAATTATTGCTGGTGACAGGGGATATGGATATTAATGTACATCCTGCGAATACCTTCCGTCTGGCAAATGCTTTGATCAAGGCGGATAAATTGTTTGATATGATGGTTATTCCGGGAGCTGACCACAGTATAGATTCCCCGTATTATTTTAATTTATTACGGCATTATTTTGCAGAACATCTTTTGGGAGGTGCCATTGAATAAAGATAAACAGATAAGGTTTGGTACCGGAGAAATTCTGTCTTTTGAAAAGTTTTTCAAGGAGAATTTCTCCAAGTTTTATGCTTTTACTGTTCGTTTTGTTGAAGACAGCTATATTTGTGAAGATCTGGTTCAGGAAACATTTATTTCTGTATGGGAGTCGGGTAGTAATCAGTACGATTCTCCGATAATGCTGCATGCTTTTATCTATAAAACTATCCGTAACAAAGCGCTCAATTACTTAAAACACCATAAAATCAGAGAACAATATTCACAGAAATATTTGAAAGAGCTGGAATCAGAAGAGTATATGTTCAGCTCCGTATTGGATGAAGAAGCACATTATGTCCTTTATGAGGCCATCCGGTGTTTGACTCCGCAATGTCAGACTGTCATAAAATTACATCTTGGAGGGAAAAAAAATAAAGAAATAGCTGAAGAAATGGGGATTAGTGTTATTACGGTGAAATCTCATAAAATGATGGCTTACAAGGAATTGAGAAAAATATTAGCACATTCTGTTTCTTTTATTTTGCTTGTTTGTGTAAATAGTGTGAAAAAAAATCAATTTTAGCTCATACCTTTTTTTTTCTGAATTGTTTTTATGGTATAAAACAGGAATAAATGGAAACTATTCAGAAATACATTGAGCTGGCCCGTCTGATTTGCAAGCGCCGGCTTTGGGGGTTAAACGGGAGAGAAGCAGAGCAGTTAGAAGCATGGCTGAAGGAGAATCCACGTGATAAATCAGCATTTAAAAATCTACAGCATATTGACCCGGAGGGGTTAGCTGACCGTTATGAAAAGATAGACATAGACCGTCAATGGAAAAATTTTCAGAAACGGACGGCCTGGCGTACTTATATCTGGTGGAGAGTCGGTGTTGTTGCTGCCGGAATATGTTTATTGTTGGGAACGGGTTGGTTGTTTTACCGGCAAGCCCGTCTTTTTCCTCAGCCGGAAATTGCAGCAACGGTTCCGGAAGCTGTACGGTTGGTGCTCTCTTCAGGGAGAATCCTGGACCTTTCGGACTGTGAAAATGTAGATGTACGCGAAATCGAAGGAAAAGTCATTCTGCATAACGGGCAGTTGGAATATTGTAGTGATTCTGTAAAGCGGAATTCTGAAGAGACCAATACTTTGATTATTCCCAAAGGAGCTTTTTATCATCTGATATTTTCAGATGGTACAAAAGTGTGGTTGAATTCAGATTCAAAAATCACTTATCCGCTTGTTTTCTCAGGTAATGCCCGGAAAGTAATTCTTACCGGAGAGGCTTATTTTGAAGTTACCAAGAATTCTGGTCAGCCTTTTATTGTACAAACAGAAAATTTTAATGTAAAAGTATTGGGTACTTCTTTTTGTATCAATACTTTCGGTGATAATGGCAAAGTTTATACGGCTTTGGAAAGTGGCGTTGTGGAGATGGACTGTGGCAGGGAGAATACTTTGATTCTGGCTCCCGGACAGGTTGCCGAACTGGATGTACGCCGCCCGGGAGCATGTGTCAGGATGTCGGAGGTATCGGTAGAACAACTGGTCGCCTGGAAAAAAGGTTTGTTCTGTTTCAGACAAACTTCTTTGCCGGATATTTTGAAACAGGTGGCGAGGTATTATGATGTGCATTTTATGAATCTGGAAGATGCTGAAGGAGAAGCTTATACCGGTGATATCTCCCGGAACGTATCTTTGGAAGTATTGCTCGGGGCTATTAGCGCACAGACAACGGATATTCAATTTAAAATAGTGAACAGGACTGTGTATATCACAAAGAAAAGAGATTAGGGTGAATTTGGCCTTTCTCCTAATCTCTTTAACACAAAATGTTTTATACAAACATGTCCCACAAATATAGTGAAAGGTGAGAGCAAAAACAACAAACTTGTTTGATTGATTTTGCCGAACCGCATCCTATAATACAAATATAATGAAAAGAAGTGTATAATTTTATTTTTCTCAAAATGGGTAAAAAAAATAGAGTTGCGGTTATCTGCGGATGGCTGATGTTTGTGGTTTTGTCCCCGGGATATGCTTTGGGACAGCAACAGGATCTGATTTCCCTGAAAGTATCGGATGTCCCTTTTGTCAAGGTTTTGGAAGAGATCAGAAAACAGTCGGGATACAATTTTATGTATAACGAAAAGTTTACCAGAAATGTGGGTAGAATTACTTTGGAAGTAAAAAATTTACCTCTGGAAACAGTGATGGAAGAGGTGTTGAAGGGAACAGGATTGAATTTCAGGATTCAGGATAATATCATTATCCTTCAGGAAAATAGGGTAGAACAACCTCGTTTCCGGACACTCCGGGGGACGGTGAGAGATGAAAATGGAGAACCTATACCGGGGGTTACTGTGTTGATCAAAGGGACTTTGATAGGGGTTTCTACGGCGATAGACGGAAGTTTTACGCTGGATTTACCCGGAGAAACTGAAGTCCTGCAAATTTCCTTTATCGGAATGGAGACTCAGGAGATTAAGATTTCTCCGCAGATGAATGAGTTGAATGTTGTGATGCGTCCGCATATCAGCGAGTTGGAGGAAGTGATTGTCAGTACCGGATATACACAGACGGCCAAGTGGAGGGCAACCGGATCGGTAGCTGTTGTGGATAAAAAAGTGTTTGAGAATAAAGCTTTGCCGACGATGGATAAGCTGTTGCAGGGACAGATTGCCGGAGTCAGTGTACAAGCCCGCTCCGGACGTCCGGGAGAATCTGCCAAAATACGGATCAGGGGAACTAATACCATCACGGGGAATGCAGAGCCTTTATGGGTCGTGGATGGGGTTCCCTTGCAAAAAAATATTCCTCTTATTTCTACAGGACAGATCAAGGCCGGAGATTTCAGCGATATTTTTACCAATGGAGTTGCCGGTATCAATCCCAATGATATAGAGAATGTAACGATTCTGAAGGATGCGGCAGCAGCGGCTATTTATGGTTCCAGGGCTGCCGGAGGAGTGATTGTTGTTACGACCAAGACCGGAAAATCGGGAAAGATGGCAGTGAATTATTCTATGAATGTTTCGATGGTGATGAAACCCGGACGCGACCCGGAGCTTATGAATTCCCGGGAGAAATTGGAATGGGAACAGGAGTTGTGGGATGAATTTGCGGCAGAGGGATATGCCGGGGGAGATCGTTATCCTGTAGTGGGGATTGTCGGTATGATCCGTTCGGGAAAAGAAGAGTTCAGGGATATGAGTGTCACTGAACAAGAGGCATATATTCAAGAGCTGGCTTCTGTGAATACCGACTGGATTGATTTGTTATTCCGGACAGCGGTGTCTACCAATCATTATTTATCATTTTCAGGAGGAAGTGAGAAAAATACATATTATGTATCTTTCGGTTATTCAAAAGATAACGGTGCCGTAAAAAAAACAGATTACGACCGCTATAACTTAAGTGGTAAAATAGATGCTAATCCGAACAAACATTTGCATTTCCAACTGGGATTCGATATGGCTATGCAAAATTCTACAGGACCATCAACAGATCCATTCAGTTATGCTTATTTTGCAAATCCGTACGAACGTCCTTTTAATGAAGATGGCTCATATCGTGCAGATTACACTTATTACAAATTACCCAAAGTAAATGGGAGTTATGATCCCACTATCCCTCCCAATGGTTTTAATATGTTGAGGGAGATGAATGAAACTGAAAGTAAAACTGATAATTTTTCAATAACGTCCCGTTTTAACCTCGATTATTCTTTTTTTAAGCAGCTCAAATTTTCGGGTTTGGCTTCTTATTCTTTTACGAACAATAAAAGCGATAATTATAAAGGGAAAGATACTTACGCTGCGTTTGTTGACCGTTTGTATTTCGATACCCAGGGGAATAGTTCGCGGACGTATTCTTCGATATCGCAATCCAATACCAACAATTCAAGTTACAGTCTGCGCGGTCAATTGAGTTATTCCGATGTCTACAGGGAAATACACCGTTTTTCTGTTTTGGCAGGTGCTGAGATTCGTGGCGAGAAAGCCGAAGGTATTTTTGAAAAACGTTACGGATATGACCCTGTGACCGGTAATTCAGCTATGCCGGTTCCTAAAGATCCTGGTAATGGAGAAGGTTTTAAATATTCGGATCTGGTGTCTTATGCCAATGCAATGGATCAATTGTCAGGACAGGAAATAGAAGAAAATCGTTTTGCTTCTTTTTATGGAGCGTTGGATTATTCTTTGTTTGACCGGTATGTTTTGAATGTATCGTTCCGAACAGACGGATCTAATAATTTCGGTAGTGATGAACAGTTTAATCCGACCTGGTCGGCAGGTGCTGTCTGGCATGTGAGTGAAGAAACATTTATGGAAGTTGTTCGTCCGGTATTAAGCCGGCTGTCATTGCGGGTTGCTACCGGTTATACCGGAAATATCAATAAGACGGTGAAACCCAACCTGATGATGAAGTATTATAAAAATTTCCGGATATCCGACGATGAGAATTACCGCATGGGGTATATTAACAATGCACCGAATCCGAAATTGAGATGGGAAAAGACCAGGGATGTGAAAGTGGCTTTGGATTTCGGATTGTGGAAAGACCGGATTAACGGTATTGTTGAAGCTTACTGGCGGAAAAGTAAAGATTGTGTGACCAGTGAATATGTTCCGGTAACTACCGGATTTTTTAACCAGTCGTATAATACCTCTGTATTGCAGAATAATGGAGTTGAATTTTCATTATCGGTAGCAGTTCTTAAAAGTAAGGATTATAATTTGTCGGTATCGGCCAATGTTGCCTGGAATCAAAACAAACTGAAAAAATATAATTCACCTAATACTTCGCTGGCTTTGGATAAATATGTAGGTTATCCTATGGGAGCCGTCTTTTCCGGGAAATATGAAGGAATAGACCCTGAAACCGGGATGTATAAATTTAAGCTTCGTCCGGATGCTGTGACGAATAAAGACGGATATTTACGTGAGCCTAATAATTACTATTATTATCTGGGGACTTCGGTAGCTCCTTTTACCGGTGGATTTAATTTGAACTTTTCTTATAAAAATATCGGGCTGAGTGTAGGCGGAAGTTATTCAGTAAAGGCAAAGATGGTGGATAATATAGAATCTCCGGCTGGATATGAATTGCTCAGTGGAAGTAAGTTGGAATCTATCCCGACTCCCCATAATGACTTGTACAGAAATCATCTGAATGTAAAACGTGAGGTTCGTAACCGATGGACTCCGGAAAATAGGACGGGAGTGAAATATCCCCGTTTAATAGATGCTTATGGAAAAAAATTGGGATTAGACCTGACTAATCCCACCTTAACTACGATTACAAGGGGAGCTTTACTGGAAGATATTTCCTATCTGCGGATCAATACCATTGCCTTGTCTTATAGTTTGCCGCAAAGAGTATTAGAACGGATAAATTTCTCTTCTGCCGCACTGAACCTGACATTGAATAATTTTTTCACCATAACGAAATATTCCGGAATAGACCCGGAGGTCCCGGGAGCTACTTATCCGGTTTCCCGGTCTGTGACTATTGGTTTGAATGTTGGATTTTAATGATATGTGTATGAAAAATCTGAAAATGAGAATAATGCTGATGCTATTGGGGGTATGTTTCTCCTGTAATAGTTATCTGGACCTTAAACCGTACGGAGAGACAATCCCGAAGACTCCGGAGGAATTTTCGGCCTTGTTGCATAGCATCTTGAATGACATAGACTACGGTACAGACCGGATTATCATTGGGAATAGCCGTTCTGTACTGGATTATGAGAGTTATGCCGATAATCTGGATGCCAGCTTGACTATTTATCCTGAAGGTGGCCAGTTGGATTTGTATGTAGCTCCTCGTTTGAACGGTTACCAGAATGTATATCGGGAACTCTATGAGAAAATACGGAATTGTAATCTGATTATCGAAAATATGAAAGATCAGGATACGGAACTCGGTAAGGATATTCTGGCAACTTCTTATGCATTGAGAGGGGTATGTTATTATAATCTTTTACGATGGTTTTGTGAACCTTATGATAAAGCAATGGCAAAGACCCAGTTGGGTATTCCTCTGGTCAGTAATTTTGACATGGAAGCACTGACGGACCGTTCCTCTATGGAAAAGACGGTGGAATTTATCCGGGATGACTTGAAGAGGGCCATTGGTTTCAATATGAAAAAGGATATCTACCGGTTTAAGACAGAAGTGGCTAAAGCCTATCTGGCAAAACTATATTTCTGGGCACAGGATTGGGAAAATGTGATTCCTTTGGCTGAAGAGTTATTAAAGGATTTTCCACTGCTTCAGGGTGACGATTATGTGAAGATGATACAAGATAAAGCGACTACCCAATCGAATGTTTTCATTCGTTCTTATGTTTTTCAGGGAGCGGATAATAGTGAGACTCAGGTAAGTTCTGCAATCCCTTATCGTCCTGTAAGTAAGTCTTTTATCGATTTGTTTACCGAGAAAGAAGCTGATATTCGCTATGCCCTTTCATTTAATAAAAAGCGGGAAGAGACAAAAGTATTACGCGGACGGGTAAGGTGTGCCGAAATGGTGTTGATGCTGGCGGAATCTTATGCTCAGCTTTCGGATACAGAAAATGCCCTGAAATATTTGAATCTGTTACGATCTCACCGCATCACTCCCTATATCCCGTATACGCTGGAAAATCTGCCGGAAGTGAATCCGGACGCTTTGATCCGGGTTGATGCGACCGGAAAACCTCTTACCAGACTGATGGCTGCTATTATGAATGAAAGACAGAAAGAGTTGTTTATGGAAGGTGATCGTTGGTTTGAGTTAAAGCGGAATGGACGTCCTGAATTTTGGGTTGCAAAAGACGGACAAAAATATGTGTGTCAGAAGTTTATGTATACAGCTCCCATACATCGGAATGACCTAGAGTTGGTTCCGGGTATGCAACAGAATCCGGGTTATGAATAATTAATACAGAAAAATATGAAAGCGAAGATTTGTTTTTGGATACTGTTTATCGTATTGTTTTGTTGTGGATGTGCTGAAGAGAATGAAGTACCTCCCTATCGGAAAACGTCGACAGAGGCTTATGTCATGCCCAAACCTGTTCCCTTGACTCCCGAAGAGAGGGCATTGATTGATTCAAAACGGGAAGAATATAAGAATGCAATTAAAGGTCAATAATTTTTACTAAAAATCTGAACTTATGAAAAGAATCGTTTTTTTATTATCATGGTTTGTGTTACTGGGAACCCTGATGTCTTGTAGTGATGACAATGACGATGTGAATCCGCCTGCTTTGTCGTTTGCCCAATCTGTTTATACATTAAGTGCAGACGCATCTTTAGTCGTTGAATTGCAGGCATCGGCTGCTGCTACACAGAATACATCCGTAAGTTTTACTATCTCAGGGACTGCACGGGAAGGAATCGATTACACGATTTCGGCTAAGGAGTTTAATCTGAAGGCAGGGGAAACAAAAGCTCAGATCGTGATTACTCCGAAAGACAATTATACGCCGGATATGCAGATCCAGCTGGAATTAAATGCTGTAGGGGGATTTGAATTGGGGAAAGTGAAAATTACGACTATTACGGTAGAAACAAAAGATAAGATTGTCTATTCTTTTGTAACGGATTACCATGTGCTGGCCGGAGAAGTAACTATTGAGGCCGAATTGAAAACTCCGGATGGTTTGGCGTACATTGCTACCGAAGATATTCATCTTCCTTTTACAATAAGTCCGGCTTCGACGGCGGTGAAAGGAGAAAATTTTGATGTTGAAGGTAATGTGACGGAATTTGTTATTCCGGCCGGCAAGAAGAATGCTTCTGTTAAACTGAATTTTTTGAAACAGGAAAACGGAAAGGATGAATTGGTCTTGGAACTGGACAATCCGGGAGAGAAATTTATGCTGGGAAATTATGGAAAGACAACCATAAAAGTGTATGGTCCGACAACCGTAGGTAAGTTATTCGGTAAATGGGCTTTTAAGAGCTGTGATAGTTTTGAAGGACTTAAAGAAGATTATGAAGGTCTTGTATCAGCCAGTGATTTTACCCATATGCCGACGAATAATCTGCTGACAGATACCCTGGAGTTTATTGCCGGGGATGAAAATAAATTGAAACTTCATGTTACCGGTGATATGAAAAATTATTTCAGGGATTGTGAATTGGTCTATGTGTGTGATACAACTGTACGTACAGGTTTGTCAACCCGTGTCGTGTATTCTTTGATCGAGATGAGCAAAGTCAATGTCAGTTTTTCTGCCAGTACAGTCAACGAAAGGAAAGCTCAGGTCGGTTTCAGGATATTGGAAGATGAAAAAACATTGGAAGTAACCGTATTCGATTATGCACCGGTTGACTTTTTTATGGAAATATATGATTTTTTCAAGGACGACCCCCAAGCCCTGATGTGGGATGCAAAAATTCAGTATATTTTCAGTTTGGTTGAGGAAGAATGAGATATATAGTCATTATTTTATGGATTGCATGTCTTGGGGCATGCAATCCGGATGTAAAGCAAAAGGTTACGGTAAACGGTAAGCTGACAAATTACAAGGGAAATAAAATATATTTTGAGATTTCCGGCCGGGATTCTTTAGTTAAAGCGGAGCTTGATTCGGCCGGCAGATTTTCTGCATGTTTGGAGTTGGATGAAGGGACTTATGTGCGCCTGATGAATGGGAAAGCCGCTTTTCCTTTGTATCTGGCACCCGGCATGAAACTCAGGGTTGAAATGGATGCAGCCAAAATAAAAAATGGCGAATATGGGTCGGTTGTATTTCCTGAAGGCATCAATAAAGAGACTCGCATGATGATACATTATTACGAGAATCAATGGTTCCCCTCTACGGAAGAGTTATTTATCTATACTCCGGCTGAATTTAAAGAGTTGCTGGATACGATTGTCGGCTATAATGATGGATTGATTGAAGATTTTTTGAAAGCTGATTCATCCGGTTATGACCGGGATTTTGCAGATTTGTTCAAACTGCAGGTGAAAGTACCTTTGGCTGTATCCTATTTCTATTATCCGGTGTATCATGCTTTGCTGAATCCCCAGGATCAGAGTGAAATTCCCGAAGACTTTAATATCTTCGATGAGATATTACCCAAGAATGACTCTATGATTTATAATAAGGTCTATCGTTACAAAACGTACGAAATTTCCTATTGGAATGAGAAAATCGCTCAGGAATTGAAAGACTTTTCCGGGGAACCGGCTCAGTATTTCAATGTATGGTTCGATAAACTTTCGGCTTTACATCTTTGTCCCCAGATTGCGGGTGATGTGGCTCATTCCTTTATTATGCGGCATGCCAAAGAAATGACTCCTGAAGTCAAAGAGATCGTCAGAAGTCGCAGTAAGGGGGTACTTATTTCCTCCAGCCAGCAAATAGAAGATTTTTGACTAGTAGAAGAGAAATCCGATAATCCGTATTTTTCAGAATATTTGTTTCTGAAAAAACGTGTCTGGAGTGGGTAAAAATGATGAGAGATTTGAGTTTTATTTTGACTGTTTTGTTTTTTTTTATGACTTTTGCCGGAGGATAAAGCAGAGATATGATAGTATGGAAAATACAGGTAAGATTTTTGGAATATCGCTGGGACCGGGAGATCCGGAATTGATTACTTTAAAAGCGTTGAAGGCTTTGAATGCCGTGGAGGTTATTTTTTGTCCGGGGACGAAATCCGGCGAAGGGCGGATGAAATCCCGGGCTTTGGATATTCTTCGGCAATTGGAGGTCGATGAAACTAAAATTCGTCTATTTCAGGTGCCGATGTCCCGGGATCGGCAGGAAGCTTTGTGTGCTTATGACCGGGTTTGCGGAGAGGTATTGGAATTGGTCAGATCAGGAAAATCAGTAGGGATTACAGCTGAAGGGGACGCTTGTTTTTATTCTTCTGCTCATTATATGTACGGGCAGCTTGCGCAGGCCGGTTTTCCGGTTGCGATGATCGCCGGTGTACCTGCTTTTATTGCTGCCGGGGCATCTGTCGGATTGCATTTGGTAAAACAGCAGGAACGATTGTTGGTGATTCCCGGGGATGTGATTGTCGAAGAACTGCTGGAAACTATAGTTGGCAAGCGTACACTCGTTATCATGAAAGTTCCTTTGGGCGAGGCGGTATTGCGTCCTTTTATAGCCCGGCATCCTGAATTACACTATTATTATTTCGAACAAGTGGGAACAGGACAGGAATATTATTCTTCTGTGCGGGAAGAAATATTAGGGCATTCGTTTACCTATTTTTCTATTTTAGTGATAAAACCGGCTTTCTCCCGTTGAGAAGCAGGGGACGGGAGAAAGCGGTCACGGTTTCAATGAACTGTTTTTTTCTTATAGTACTTGCCTAAGAATAGCAGGATAAGCAGAATAGGTACCCAAAGGGCTTTGACCGAATAGTTTCCTAACCGGGGATAGACATATTGGTCGTCATACGAGGCAAAAGACAGCTCTGCCGGGAAAAAGTAATGTCCGATTTTTGAGGCCATGCTGCTTTGTTGCGGATAAGTCAGGGTATCGACCAAAGAATAATCCGTTGCGTCGAGAGCGAAAATATGTTCTCCGTCTTTTTTGTCGATGCTGACGGTCCAGTTGAAAAGATCTCCGATAATTTGTATATCGTCCTGCCGGGGATCGTATTTTCCTATCGGTAGGGGATATAGCTGATAATCCGGATTGGATAATGCCCAAAGATTATTTTCCTGATCTGTCAGTAGGGCATAAAATTTACGGTTCGGATATTCTTTTACGAAAATATGTGTGATTTCGATTCCCTTGGGTAAGGGGATCGGACGAAAATAAGGACGTCCGCGCAATTGTTTCAGATGAAAAAGCCGGTGATCCGAATCGGTTAGAAAATATCCTTCATCGTACTCCTTTTTCACAGTGGGATTGCCTCCGATACACCGGACCGGAAAACGAAAGTCTTTCTTTTTCATTGCCTGGGTAAAGATTTCACTTTTCTTTTCCAGTATGATGTTGGTTGCCATATCTATAAATTCGATCCGGTCGTTTAGCCGGAATACGTCTCCCGGCATTTGCAGGTCTACCCGTCCGGACATCGCTTCCAATAGCGGATACAAGCGGGGAACCGTTTTATTTATGTCCGAAGCGGATTGTCTGAAAATGAAATTGGTCAATCCTATTTTTTGCGGAGTTAGTTTTATTCCGTTCAGGCTGTCCGGCAGGCGGCCGTCGGAAGCGAGCTGATGGTAATAAAAGAAAGGCAATATGCTGTCGAACTGACGATCGGAATAAAGATGTCCGTTCCGGTCTTTGTATTGTACCCCTTTGTTTTCACTGTAGTCGAGACAGGCAAAATCATCGATGATGCAGCTGTATAGAGTGAAAGGATTGCGTATTGGCTGGGCGGTCATGAAATGGTAAAACCAGGGAATGAGCCAAAGGGATAAGACAAGGATGATAAAAACGAAAAATATTTTGCTATAGCGTGCCATTGATTTTATTTTTTAATGATGATCAGTCTTGTTTTCCGGCTTTAAAGCGTGTGACAGATAGCCAGGGCAATATGAATGTGAAACCGGTAAAAAGAAGCAGGATCCATATAAATCCGTCATATGCCTGAGGAACATTCGAGAGGAAAAAAATCCGTATAATACCGCAACTGATAAAAAAGTTGAGAATCTTCCGTTTCCAGGTCGGTTCGAGGCAAATCCAGCTTGTCAGGGAATAGGCAGTAATACCGCCAATATACCAGGGAAGCGAGGTCAGCAGGATGCGGTCGGTTAGTTCCGGAGCCAGTATATTTTGAAGATAAACATACAGGATGAGATAGTCGATGAGATAAATGACGATCAGTTCACTCAGACCGGCAATCAGCATCAGCATTAGCATCCGGTTTTGAGGATATGGAAGATGCAGAGTCAGCTTTAACCGTTTTTGCTGCATTTCGGGTACAAATTGGACAATGGCGAGCAAGAGTCCTGCCAATAGGGGGATATAGGTCAAAGTTTCGATAAAAACGACATCCCTGCTCAACAGGATTTCCCATAAATGGGCTACTCCCCTGAAATTGATCACTCGTTGTACTCCAAGCAGGGCGTAAATGATGAATATGACCGATACGGTTAAAGCGATAGGAAAGTAACGGCGTGTTTTGATCCATTCTTTGTAAAAAATTGCTTTTTTCATAAATTCAATATTTTCCGGTTAACCCGATAAAAACGTCTTCCAGATTCATTTTTTCAGCGGATAAAGAAGTGTGTGGGATTCCGTTTTGTTCCAGCCACTGTTTGACATATTCCATATCCTGAAAAGAATAGGTCTCGGCATGTCCGCGGATTACGGAGGTATTGTAGAGTTGGGAATCCGCCGGTAATTGTACTTCTCCGCTCCCGGTTGTAAAGCGGTAACGGGTGAAGGTGTTCAGTAAGTCGTTTACCGGTTTTTGAATCAGAATTTTTCCGTAATCCATGATGATACAATCGTCGATCAGACGTTCCATATCCTGGATGATATGGGAAGTCAGGAAAATGGTTTTCGATTCGGCTTTAGCGTATTCTTTCAGGTATTCGATAAACAGCCGGCGATAACCGGGATCCAAACCGAGCGAGAAGTCGTCCAGAACGAGTAATTCTGCATTTTGAGCGAGGATTAGTCCTAAAGCTACCTGTGAACGCTGGCCACAGGACATCCGTGAGATTTTTTGTCCGGGAGCGACTTTCAGTTTGTGCATCAGTTCGTAGTAGGCATCTTTATTCCAAGCCGGAAAGAAGGCGGAATAAAACCGTTCGATTTCTTTGATCGTCATAAATGTGTATTGTACGTGCCCTTCGATCAGCAAAGCCATCCGCTGCCGGGTCTGCGGATTCATGTTCCGGATATTTTCCCCGAATATCCGGCATTCTCCGGAATGGGGCTGTAAATATCCGCTGAGAATATTGATCGTTGTGGTTTTACCGGTTCCGTTCTTACCCAGTAAACCCAGGATACGACCCCGGGGAACCTGAAAACTTAAATTTTCGTATATCAGCCGTTTCCCATAGTAGTGAGTCAGGTTTTGGCATTCGATGATATTATCCTGCATATTGAATTGAATTAGAATTTAAGACTGCAGCCGACCGTGATCCGGTCAGAATAATTGTGATTCCGGAACCTGCAATGTTGCCAGCCGATGTCTGTGGATAAAGTGAACGTATGGTTTAACGGACGGTTCCATACGATGGACAGTTCGTAGCGGCTGAAATCGCTTTTCAGGTTTTCATATTGTTGCCGGACGGCATTTTTGATCAGTTCTTCGGAACTTAAGCGGTCGATATCCAAATGGCTGGTTGTCGTTCCGAAATAGTCGCCCGCTATGGAAATCCGGAACAATGATTTTCTGAGCATGAGCAGGGATGAAACGGACAGACCTCCCTGATATTTGGAATCTTTCAGGGAAAGAGAGGGGGACAGATACCCTGTGCTGACAGAGCGGAAACCGATCCGTGGCTCTACCCATAGTATATCCTGCTGTTCATTTCCCCAGCCCCATATTCCGTTTAACAACAAGGCATATATTTTATTGCTGTATTGTTCCAAATCGTTGATTTTCGGATAATTGCTACTACTGCCTTCTCCGTAGACAAATTCAGTACCTTTTCGTTTATGGTACAGCCCTTCCAGTTGGATGCCCTGCTGATGTCCCGGGGCAGACCGTTTCCATCCCCAGGTGCCCTGGATGCTGTTTTCGTTCAATCGGGTCAATGGCAGGTAATTGTGAGCCAGCATGGTTCGTTTGATGTTCAGCTTGTGAAAATGGACACTGCCGTAAAAGCCTTGCCGGTCGTGCGGAACGAGGTCGATACCTCCTCCGATGCTTCCTCCGTCGTATTGTATTCCTGTATTTCCGTCTGAAAACCGGGTACTATACATACCTAATCCCAGCATTTGATACACTTTGGATACGCCCAGGTCCGAAAAGAATTTGATACTGTTCCGTTGACGGTAAATCCTTCCGTAAACCGCGGCTCCGATGAGGTATCGGGTATGGACCTGCCAGGCAGCACCTCCCGACAATTTCAGATCGGAAACAATATTGCGCGGCCGGGGATCGGTTTTCCGGTATTCGATCATTGCCCGGTAGTCTCCGCTGAGTCCCCAGGAAAAGTGTTTATAGATCCGCGAGTAGCCTCCGCAGAATGTATAGGATTCGGTATTCAGGTCGCCTCCGGCTGTGTCGGCCATAATGTATGGGTACAGCAGTTCGAAATCGGAAGTTTCGTTCCAGCAAACCGATTTGATTTTTCCGGACCGGTATCCGGCATGCCCCCAGACAGTGGTTCGGGGATTCAGGTGGAGGTAACTTTCGGCCCGGAATACTCCTTGCCGGTATCCGCTCCCTTGTTGTACGATAACGGCTTCCTTTTCATTTTTGTATTCTCCGCTTAACCGGAGAGAAGAGAGACTGAATTGCCGGGCATAGGGTTGTAAGGCCGGATTGGCATATGACTTTTCTCCGAAGGCGAACAGAGGGGAAAGACATTCCCGGACGGCTTGGAGGCTGTCCGGGTTGTCTTTTCCTATTCCTAAGATCGGTGTCGTATACAAAAACAATATGATGAATAGATAACCGTTCCTTTTCATGGATATTTGTTTATTCTTTCAGAGACGGGGTCGCATCGGCTTCGAAGTCTACTGTCGAATTGTTGGTGTCTTGTAATATTTTGCGTCCGTTAACTGTCGATTCGACTTTCCGCCGTACGGATTTGTTGTACCGATTGGGATCGTGATCTATGCTACCACAGTGTGTCCAGCCGGCATCCAGGGAAGAAGAGGTGACAATCCACTGGAATTTGGATTCTACACTTAGATTGACGGCATCGATGATCCAGGAATTGGGGACGTAATAGGTTTCTTTTTTCATGGGAAATGAATATTCGTTAAAAACGAATGTGTAATTGGCTGTATAGGCATATTTTGCCAGGAAAGTTTCTTTGTCTGTTTCCATTTTGGCTAAGGCATAGCTATGGAATCCCCGGTTGTGTAAGCCGGTGTAAGTAGCTGTGTAAGAATACCATTTGTCCAGGTTGGGTACTTTCGGATTATCTGTATCCAGAAAGTTGGGGTTCGAAGATTCGTCATAAAATTCGAAGTCTGCAACACTCAGATCGAATGAGTTGGGATTGGCTTCTGTATGATTGCTGGCATCCAGGGCCAATAGCAGGGATTCGCCCGGCTGTACAGGATGATCCTGACCGGAACCCGGAATGACGAAAATGAAGTCTACAGAGAACCCTTGTTCCATAATATCCGGGGTATAATCTTGCTTGTCTACGGTCATAAATTCCGATTCCAGAATTGCCAGACCGTCGGCATACAGTACTTCTGAAGAGTTGTTGTAAATTTTGATGTATTGGTCAGCGCTGTATTGGTCTCCGGAAGGAGTCGTACTACCGGCGAAATAGATCTCTTCAATGACGAAACCGTTGGTAGAGGGGGTATAGAAAGACATGACCTGTGCGGGCAGGGTCACTGTCGTTCCGCTGATGGTTACCGATTCCTGATAAGCACGGATATTGGCAACTGTCGGAGTCTGGATACCACTGATCGAGTAGCTGACTTTTCCCTCTGCAATAAGCCGGTATAAACCTTCCGGGACGGTTGCCGTGACGGTGACGGTTTGTTCGTTCATACTGACACTGCCATCGTATTGGGTGTTGGTGTTGATGTTGGTGACGGTTACCTTCAGATCCGATAGGGTCGGGTTTTCGATATCTTCCGGTAGTGACAGCGTCCAGCTTACCTGACTTTCGGGGACTGCTTTATCATCATCATCGCAGGCTGTGAATGTGAAAGGAATGATAAATGCCAATAAAATGGCCTGAAATAGATTGTACTTAGATTTCATAATATTAAATGTTAAAATTTAGTTCCATACCAAAATAAGGAGATTGACCGATCTGTCTGACCTTTACTCCATTGGAGGTATAATCGGGATGACAGCTGATCAGGCGGTTGACAAAAAGCGCCAGATTGATCCGGTCTCTATATAGTTGTTTTGTGACTTTCAGATTGAAATTGACATTGAAAGCCTCGCTGATTCTCCGGTCGAATAGGGCTTCATTGTATGATTTTTTCAGCCATTGCAAATACATATCCTGGCTGGATTCTTCGGTATAAGGATAACTATTGCCCTGACTGTCTATATAATATTCGGGAATCCCGCTTTTCCATTCCGTTTGCTGATTGCTGAACCACAGGCATTGTGCCGACAGGGAAAAGCCTAGTTTCAGGTTGGGAATATGGGTGTCGAACATAAAATTTGTATTGAAGCTTTTTCTGATGTATCCGTCGGGATCGGTGTACCAGCCGACATAAGGTAACCGCCGGTTGTTGATGATCTTGGTACTGCTTTCATAGTAACCCTGACTATTGGAATAGACGGTCCGGAAGTAGGCTCCTGAAATGGTGATCCGGGTGGCCAAAGCCGGAATCCGTTTACTTGAAAACTGAAACTCGACGCCTGTTTTCCGGAGTTTTGTCCCATTGGTCGTGATGCCGTATATACACATCAGGGTATCTTGTGTATAAGTCATCTGGCTTAGATCGGGGGGACCGTCTAAAGTCGTTGCATCGATGGAATTGTTATCGTATGTTTTGTAAGCCAGCGGTAGCAGCCGGGTTCCCGTCCGGAAACCGGAGGTCATATTTTCTTTAAAATAGGTGACACTGAGATTGTTTTCAGCGTATGTTATATTCCCCCGGATTTCCCATTTGAAATTCCGGGCAGCCGACAAATCGGGGTTCGTCCGGTCGATGATGTAAGTGATCATCTGCAGACGTCTGTAGGCCGGATTGTTGTGATAATAGTTCAGTTGTATGATGTCTTCATATAACAGATTGGGATACAATTGAGTCAAAGAAGGCATCATGGAATGCCATCCGATCCCTCCTCCTATTTCGTAGCTTAGTTTCTGGTCTCCGATGAAGAAAGCGGGAAACAGCCATTTCATGTTGACACGTGGATCGAAATAAAATTTGTTGTGGAGTTTATATGCTTTCGGTAGATTCAGAAGGGAAGAAGCCCGGACTCCAGCCTGTATTTCCAAGGTATGGGTACTGACCGGTAATGTAAAATAATCCTCGGCAAAAAAGGATAGGTCGTGTCCTGCCGGTATGTCGTTATAGGGGCGGGGACGTGTAGAGATGGAGGTGTAGTTGACCGGCCGCAGGGGATCGTAAAGTTGTCCTTCTCCGAAATTTTTATCCATCTGCCAGTCTGTACCTATTTTCAGTTCCTGTCTTGTTTTGGCTATAAATAACCTGAAATTACCCGTTAACCGGACATAGGCTCCGAAAGGACGGTTGTCTACTTTTTGAGTACCTACGAATTGAAAGGGCAGAAAGACGCCGTCATGTTCACCTGCTTCATTGCTGTTCGGAGCAGCCATGGCCCGGCTGAGAGAATTATAGCGTACCTCATCGACCTTGTCTTTGGAAAAACTGACAGAACTATTAAAAGATAAGGAATTGAAAAATGCGGTTTGGTTTTCCGATTGCCATTCGATATTATTGATCCAGGACAGCCGGTTGATTCTGGATTTGTAACTGTCTTCTTTATGACGATTGATGTCCGGGTCGATTTTTTCGGTATTGAACGAACCGTTATAATCGGCGTGAGTACTGTAAAAGACATTGTACGGACCGGTTTTCCAGGTTTTTTCCAACCGGAGGGAAAAGGTCAGGCGTTTGTAGTTTTCCAGATTGTCCCGGGGGTCTGCCTTGGCATCCAGCCAGTCGATATCGCTGTTGATTTTGATTTGCCGTTTCGGAAATTCGAATCCTTTTCCCAGGTAAACCAATTTACTGCTTTCATCTGCTTTAAATCTGGCATTGAAATGGTTACCTCCCATTTTACGTTTGATTTTTACGATTCCGCTGGTCAGATTTCCGTATTCTACCGAAGGAATACCCCGGATGATTTCTACTTGTTCGATTCCATCGGTAGAAATGCTGCGCATATCGACTCCCCGGTTTACGGTACTTCTTTTCCGGTCGTCTGTACTTGCTTCACCGCTGACGTACAGCATATCGGCTCCGGTATTGATCGGTGTACCGTTGATGAAAAAAGCGACACCGCGGGAAGCGACATCGTAGTCGGAACTCGAAGAACCTTCGCCGGCTTCCCGCAACCGAATCGGGTTTACCTGATTTAGGGCCGGATCCGCTGAACGTCCCCCCGGTAACAATTCCAGGAGATCGCTGAAACTGGAAGGTTGAAGATGTTCCATGGCTTTGCGGTCGATTATCGAGGAGGAAGTCATACCATGAGACTCCCGGGCGGTAACGATAACTTCCTGCATGACAACCTGATCGGGAGCCAGCAGAATATGCAGGGAAAAATCACCTGTAATCCGGATGGTGTCGGTATAAGTTTTATAACCGATAAAACTGACTTTCAATTTATAGACTCCTGTCTGAACAGAGGGGAATAAATATTCGCCTTGTGCGTCGCTACTTCCTGCAATGATTTTATGATTATCCTGTGTTAAGCTGATTGTCGCCAAAAAAAGGGGTTCATGATTGATAGAATCGCACACTGTAATCCGGATGGGGAATGTATTCTTTCTTGTGTTTTGACCGGTCAGATTATCAGTCAAAACAAAAATCAGAATGATTGCCCATAGTGTTTTCATGTTTTTATTAAAATTTAATTTGAGATCGCAAAGTTTGTAAAGCTGTCAGAGAAAAAAAATCCCCATTTATTGTTATTTTTTTCTTACTGGGATAACGGGATATGATTACTTGATTTTAGAGTAAAGACAGGATGTATTTACCAGAATAATCGGAAAATCCGGATTTGTCAGGTAGTTTAAAATACCTAAAAATTGTGATTACAAAATCGATAGAGAAAGCTTTACTTCGCATGCTTAATTGAAATTTTGTATGATACAATTTAGAACATTATTCCTGTCTGTATTCGGACTGTTCATGATGGCCTGTGCCCGGGAGGAAATCATCGTATCTGAAACTTCTGTACAGGACACTCCGATCGGGATGCAGGCACAAAAAGGACGCCTTCGTTTAAAATTTAAATCCCGGTTTGCCGGGAAAGCTGAGCAGGCGGTATATACCCGTGCCGGAACCGGAGATATCCGGATCGTATCTATGAAACGGTTATTTCCCTTTGCCGGGAAATTTGAAGAAAGGACCCGGAAAGCGGGTCTGCATCTTTGGTATGAGGTCGAGTTCGACGAACAGACACCTGTGACCCGGGCTCTCGCCTTATTGGGAGATACAACGGAGATTGAGATCGCAGAACCGGTATACATTATCCGTAATACCGGAGGAGAGGGAACGGTTCCTGTCCGCTCTGCCGGAGAGCGGAATTCGGATGGAACTGCACCTTTCAATGATCCGGAACTATCCAGACAGTGGCATTATTCCAATACCGGAGAGTTACCGAATTCTGTGGCAGGGGCGGATATCAATTTATTTGCGGCCTGGCAAAAAAATCAAGGGTCGAGGGAAGTTATTGTGGCGGTCATCGACGGAGGTATTGATTACCGGCATGAGGATTTGAGCGGAAATGTAGGAAATCCTGCAGAATTATTCGGAGAGCCGGGGGTCGATGATGATGGGAATGGGTATATCGATGATATATATGGATGGAACTTTATCAATGGAACGAATCAGATCGAAGCGGATGATCATGGGACCCATGTTGCCGGTACTATCGGGGCTGAGAATAACAATGGTGTCGGTGTTTGCGGTATTGCCGGTGGACATGGCGGAAATACGGGAGTATGGTTGTTGAGTTGTCAGCTGTTCGGGACGATAGATGGCCGGGAGGTTTCTGCTTCTTTCCCGGAAATGATCAAATATGCTGCGGATGCCGGTGCGGTTATCGCTCAGAATAGCTGGGGGTATGAAAATATCACTTATTTACCCCGGGCAGATCAGGAAGCGATCGATTATTTTATTCAGTATGCCGGAGTCGATGAACGAGGGGAGCAGACAGGGCCGATGAAAGGAGGAGTAGTCATATTTGCTGCAGGTAATGAAAATAAAGATTACCGGACTTATCCGGCGGCTTATGAAAAAGTCGTTTCTGTTGCGGCTTATGCTCCTGATTACAAAAAAAGCTGGTATTCCAATTTTGCCGACTGGGTCGATATCGCTGCTCCGGGCGGGACATACGGCTATGGGAGGAAGTATAACGGTGAATGCCCTGTATACAGTACGTTACCGGATAACCAGTACGGCTATATGCAGGGGACATCTATGGCTTGTCCTCATGTTTCGGGTATCGCTGCTTTAATCGTATCCCAATTCGGAGGGCCCGGATTTACTCCGGAAAAACTTTTGGCTCACCTGTATCAGGGAACCCGGGACATCGATATTTATAATCCGGAGTATGCGGGTAGATTGGGGATAGGGGCCGCTGATGCCTATTTGGCTCTTGCTGAAGATCAGGGAATCGCTCCTCAGGCTGTCGATACCTTATACTGCGGAAATACTTCCGGAGTGGTTGACGTGACCTGGCAGATCTCGGCCGATGAAGATGATGGCAAACCTTTTCAGTATTTGGTTTGTTGGAGTGAAGACCCTTTGGGGCAATTGGATCCCGGACGGTTACCCGAAGGAGTTGCTTCGGTACGGGTTACTGTTCCCAGGGCCGGGCAGGTCGGGGATACGATGGCGTGCCGGCTGACAGCTATCCGGGGAGAAACCCGGTATTATGTAGGTATTGTTGCTATTGATCCCTGGGGACATTATTCCGGGACTACGACGGTTTCTTTTGTGTCGCCGCATAATGAACCCCCGATGATTACTTCTGAATATGAGGAACAAGCGCTTACTTTGAAGTATAACCAAACCGGAGAAATAGTTTTTTGGATTTCAGATCCTGAAAACCAGGAATTTAATTATGAATTGGAAGATGAAAACCATCTGGCGGCAGCGACACAACTGAATGACCGGATTACGGTGAAAATACGTAATTATGGATTTCAGGCCGGGACATATCGTTTGTGTCTGAAAGTGACGGATAGCGGAGGGGCAATGGCTTCCAAAGAATTTACGGTGGTTCTGGAGCCGAACGAGAGTCCCCGTTTGCAATCTCCTTTTGAAAATGTATGGTTCGGTTCCTTGCAGGAAGTGCGTACGGTGTCGCTGGCCGCTCATTTTACTGATGAAGGTCCCGGAGGCTTGAGTTATGCTTATGAATATGATCCGGCCTATTTGACTTTAACTTCCGGGCAGGGAGAATTTAGACTGAAACCCTTGAAATTCGGTCTTTCCCAAGTGAAAATCACTGCGACGGATGCTGAAGGGCTTGCCGGGGAAACTGATTTTTTGGTGATGACCCATGACTATCGGCAAGAGGTAACCTTTTATCCCAATCCGGTTATGGATAAACTGAATGTCCGGATGGGGCGGGAAGTAGAAGGAACTATTTACCTGACTTTTTCGACGCTGGACGGACAATTGGTCAAAAAGGTGAATGCTCCGATCGGACCTTTTGCTCCGGCGGAAGTAGACCTTTCCGGTTTGAAAAAAGGAACGTATGTCGTACAATTGAAATATTTGCAGGAAACCTATACCCGAACTCTAATAAAACAATGAAATAATGAATCGTATTTTTTATATATTGGTGATATGTTGTCAGGCATTCGGAGTATCCGCACAGTCGGTGGCTGATGCCGGTTTGTTTACGTATTCGGCGGCCGGGACGGTTACAGCTTCTTTGGGAGGCAACGGGGTTGCCTGGGGACCGGATGCTTTTGCTGTGTTCAGGAATTCGGCACAGGGGGCCCTGGCTGATGCGAAGGTTATTGCCGGTTATGCGGTTTCTTCCTGGATGCCGGGATGGAATTTGGCGGATCGGCATTGGATACATGATGCCGGAGGGCTGTTTACATTCGGAGGAAGACAGGCTGTACTTACCGGAGTGCGTTATCTGAATCTGCCTATTGTCGAATTGACTGATGAAGAAGGAAATCTTCAGAGCCGTTTTACTCCTTACGCCTTGGAAGTGGATGCCGGATATGCTTATGCTTGGAGAGGAAAGCTGGCGGCCGGGCTGACGTGCCGCTATTTCCGCCTGGACCAAAAAACATTGTTGACAACATATGTAGCTTGTGATCTGTCTTTGTTTTATCGCGATTCGCTTGCCGGACGTCCTTACTTCTGGCAGGCGGGAATGCAGCTGTCGAATATCGGTGAGGCTTATCTGCCTTTAAAAATCGAGTATGCCGTGAGTGCCGGTTGGGAACAGGGGGCACATCGGGTGATGTGTACCGGAGGAATAGCCCATCAGGAATTGGCTTATGGATTTTGTACTTTGGGAAGTGCAGGAGTAGAGTATTCTTTCCGGAAGAAGATATTTTTACGGGGCGGATACCGGAGTGGCAGACCTGCGAAAGGTATATTTGCCTGTACGGCTTTGGGAGGCGGGATGAAATGGCACGGAATCGGCCTTGATGCAACCTGGAGACTGGCATCTTCCGACAGTCCCCAGAGAAATGCATGGCATCTGGCCCTTACTTTTGCGATTTGAAAATCAGGAAAAGAATATGAACCCGATAGGAATGAGCAAACCGAGTGCGAATTCGATCCCTCCGCGTCCCCAGAAACCTTTGGGGCCTTTGATCATAATCAAACCGGTGAAGGTAATTATCAGTAGAGACAAAATGAAAATATCTGAAAATACAGTCCACCAACGAGACGGATTATAATGAAGGCGATTAAACCAGCTGATAACCGGCCGTTTTTTGATTGACTCGTAGATCCCTTCTCCGCTTTCAGTATGGATTACCAGGGAACTTCCTCCTTTTATGAAGATTTTGATGCATCCCGGTTCAGGGGAATAATGTTTCAGGTAACGGTTCTCTTCTCCGATTGTTTTTAACAGTCTTTCGGCAAATTCCCGGTTTATTTCCTGGGGATTCGCCGGGATTGGCTCGGTAAACCGAATTTGTTTTTGCCGGATGAGATAATCGGAATTGAAATCCTTTTTGTGGTTGAGCATAAAACCAGAGATGGCATAAATCATCAGTATGCCGGCAAAAAAAAAGGAGAGGTCACGATGAAGTAACCTGCTCCATTTACGGATGATATCAGAATATGATTTTTGTGACATAATTTATTCGACAATTTCGTATGTATCTCCTTCAATGTAATAGAAAGACAGGTAATTTTTGCCTTCTTTGGCTTGACGGTCGGCGATCCTTTGCCGGAAATTGGTGATCCGTTCTTCGATGCTGTTGGCAGGCGCTTCTCCCCTTGCTTTTTGTTCGGATGCACATCCTTGCTCTGTCGTACCGTGTTTCTCCGCAGTCTGGGCTTTCACCTGGGCTTCCCATTCGGTCAGATAGGCTTCATCGATTCGCTGTTCGACTAATTTTCCTGTTATCCGGACCAGATTGTTTACGGTTTCGGGTTTGAAACTGCCGATTTTCGTGCCGGCCTCTACACGGATGGTTTTGGTGTCGTCGCTACCCATCAGGAAGATTTTGCCGCCTCCGTGAGCACAGATGTGCGTACAGAGCGCTTCTGTCGTGAAAGTTTTTCCGGTCAGACTGTCGGCCCGGGCCAATATGTCGTCCACTTCCAGAATCTGGGATTGTGACATTTGGGATTGTGATGTGGCCGATTGAGTCGTTTTGGATTTGCAGGATGTCAACAGACAAGCTGTAATAGTTGTCAGCATGATAAATAACAAAATATGTTTCATTGTTCCGATTTTTAAATTTCGGTCAAAAATAGAGCTTATTTTCACTTTTTTAAATACCAATATGTAGGTATTTAGAAGGTTGAGAGTGGGGATATTCGGTTTTAGATATACTCCGGGTGAAATATTTTTGATATTCATTTTTTACTTCCGGCTTTTTCATATATCTTTGCAATCCCTATCGAGTATGGGGAGAGTATTAATTTTTTAATTAGAAACAATGTCTACAAAAATCAGATTAGCGAGACACGGACGTAAAGGTCGTCCATTCTATCATGTAGTGATAGCAGATAGTAGAGCACCACGCGATGGTCGTTACATTGAGAAAATCGGAACTTATAATCCGAATACTAATCCGGCTACTATCGATCTTAAGTTCGACAGAGCTTTGTATTGGTTGATGACTGGAGCACAGCCTACCGATACTGCTTCAAGAATCCTGTCCTATAAAGGTGTATTGTTGAAAAAACATCTGTTGGAAGGCGTTAAAAAAGGTGCTTTTGATGAAGCTGCTGCTGAAGCTAAATTTGAAGCCTGGATGAAAGAAAAAGAAGCTAAAATACAGGCTAAAATTCAGAAATTGGCTCAGGCCGGTGATGCAGCTGCTAAAGCTGCTTTGGAAGCCGAAGCTAAAGTTCGTGCTGCAAAAGAAGAAATAATTGCTAAGAAAAAAGCTGAATTAGCTGCTGCCGAAGCTGCTAAGAAAGCTGAAGAAGAAGCTGCTGCTGCTCCAGCTGAGGAAGCTGCTGCCGAAGCTCCTGCTGCTGAATAAGTTTCTGGTAATGATTACACGGGAAGATTGCTTTAAAGTCGGAGAAGTTGCAAAAACACATAACCTGCAAGGGGAAGTGGTTATTACTACCGATAGTGATCTGCTCGAAAAATATGCAGACGAACCGGTGTTCCTCCTTTTGGACGGAGCGCCGGTTCCTTTTTTTATAGCTGATGAAGGCTTGACGGTCCGTAATCATACTTCTTATATTGTAAAATTCGACTATGTCGATACCTTAGCCCAGGCAGGACGGCTTGTCGGATGTGAAGTTCTCTTCGAAAAAAGAATGCTGGAGGGACAAGAACCGGAAGAATCAGGTTATGATATTTTCGAATTAATCGGTTTTGAAGTGAAAGATCAGGTTTCTGAAGAAACGGGAGAAGTTGCGGATGTTGCCGATTATTCCGGTAATGTTGTGCTGACGGTTTCCATTATGAATAAGGAGATTCTTTTACCCTTTTCCGAAAATTATATCTGCAAGATCGACTTCGAGCATAGCCGGTTGCTGGTGCAGATTCCCCGGGAACTTGTAGAATTGAATTGACAACTCTGTTTTCCGATGCTTGTTCCGGGTGTCCTCTTGTTGAAAACTATTTCTGTTAAAATACTTGTTTGTTTCATTTTTGTTATTCACCAAAACTATATTTTGGAAAACTTTTAACCTGTTGGTAACTTTTTATTTTGTTGATAAATAAATGGTTGTCTGTTTGTTTTGGAAAACTTGTCGAAAAAATCATGGAAAAAAGTTATCATCTTTGATCTATTTTTCTATATATTTGCAATATCCTAATGCAGAAAAAATCTATTAAATCAATATGCTATGAATGAATACGAAACAAAGGGGAAGGATACTTATACGCAAGAAGAAGCGTTTCAGAGTTCATTGAATTATTTCAACGGCGATGAATTGGCTGCTCGGGTTTGGGTGAATAAGTATGCATTGAAAGATTCTTATGGGAATATTTTTGAAAAGAATCCCGATGATATGCATCGTCGGTTAGCCAAAGAAATTAGCAGAATAGAAAACCGTTATCCGAATCCGCTGAGTGAGGATACAATTTTTGAGGTATTACGGGATTTTAAATATATTGTGCCGCAGGGAGGTCCTATGACCGGTATCGGAAATGAGTTTCAGATCGCTTCTCTCTCTAATTGTTTCGTGATCGGAAATGAAGGTCCTTCGGATTCATACGGTGGAGTTATGAAAATCGATCAGGAACAGGTGCAACTGATGAAACGCCGGGGTGGAGTGGGACATGATTTGTCTCATATCCGTCCGAAGGGTTCGCCTGTAAAAAATTCTGCATTGACTTCTACCGGTATCGTTCCGTTTATGGAGCGGTATTCTAACTCTACCCGGGAAGTTGCTCAGGACGGTCGGCGTGGGGCTTTGATGCTGAGTGTGTCGATCAATCATCCTGATTCGGAAAGCTTTATCGATGCAAAGATGACCGAAGGGAAAGTAACAGGTGCGAATGTATCCGTGAAGATCGATGACGAATTTATGCGGGCGGTGATCAACGACGAAGAATATGAACAAAAATATCCGGTTTATTCCGATGAACCGAAAAACCGGAAACAGATCAATGCACGCCAATTGTGGAATAAAATTGTACACAATGCCTGGAAATCGGCTGAACCCGGTATCCTTTTCTGGGATACGATCATCCGGGAAAGTGTACCCGATTGTTATGCAGATAAAGGATACCGTACGGTTTCTACCAATCCTTGCGGTGAAATTCCTTTATGTCCTTATGATTCTTGCCGGCTGCTGGCTATAAATCTGTATTCCTATGTACAGAATCCGTTTACTAAAGGGGCCTTTTTCGATTTCCCTTTGTTCAAGAAACATGTAGCTATCGCTCAGCGGATAATGGATGATATTATCGATCTCGAATTAGAGAAGATCGATGCTATTCTGGATAAGGTACACGAAGATCCTGAGAGTGAAGAAGTGAAAGGCGTAGAAATTCGCTTATGGGAGAAAATCAAACAGAAAGCGAAAGAAGGCCGGCGGACCGGAGTGGGTATTACGGCCGAGGGAGATATGCTGGCTGCTTTGGGTCTGCGTTATGGAAGTGAAGAAGCGATCGATTTTGCTGTGGATATTCAGAAGACTTTAGCGGTCGAAGCTTATCGGGCATCTGTACATCTGGCAAAAGACAGAGGGTCTTTTAAGATTTACGATACTCGCCGTGAGGAGAATAATCCCTTCATCAAGCGCTTACGCGAAGCCGATCCTGACATGTATGCCGAAATGGTGAAGTACGGACGCCGGAATATTGCTTGTCTGACGATCGCACCAACCGGAACGACAAGCCTGATGACTCAGACGACTTCCGGTATCGAACCTGTGTTCCTGCCTGTATACAAACGGAGAAGAAAGGTAAACCCGAACGATCAGAACGTACATATCGATTTTGTGGATGAGTCAGGGGATAGCTATGAGGAATTTATCGTTTTCCATCACAAGTTCGCTGATTGGATGAAAGCGAATGGTTATGATACCACTAAATGCTATACCGACGAAGAAATCGATGAATTGGTAGCACAGTCGCCGTATTATAAAGCAACTTCCAATGATATCGATTGGGTGGCTAAAGTACGTATGCAGGGACAGGTGCAGAAATGGGTGGACCATTCTATCAGTGTTACGGTCAACTTACCCTCGGATGTAACCGAAGAATTGGTCGGTAATCTTTATATCGAAGCCTGGAAGAGCGGTTGTAAAGGATGTACGGTCTATCGCGACGGTTCACGGGCCGGTGTATTGGTGTCTAATAAAGATAAAAAACAGACTACTAGTCCTAATGAAATGCCGGCAAAACGTCCGATGGAACTGGATGCCGATGTCGTGCGTTTCCAGAATAACAAAGAAAAATGGATTGCTTTTATCGGTTTGTATAACGGTCGGCCTTATGAGATATTTACCGGTATCGCCGATGATGAGGAAGGAATTATGCTGCCTAAAGCGGTTACTTCGGGTAAGATCGTCAAGCATTATGATGCTGAAGGAAATTCCCGGTATGACTTCCAGTTTCAGAACAAACGGGGTTTTAAAACGACGGTAGAAGGATTGTCTTATAAGTTCGATAAAGAATACTGGAATTATGCCAAATTGATTTCCGGGGTTTTACGCCACGGTATGCCGGTGCATCAGGCTGTAGAACTGGTGGCTTCTATGGAATTCGATAACGAAAATATCAATACCTGGAAGAATGGCGTCGAAAGAGCCTTAAAGAAATATATTCCCAACGGAACAGAGGCTACCGGCGAAAAATGTGAGAATTGTGGCTCTCCGGTGGTTTATCAGGAAGGTTGTCTGATCTGTAAAACTTGCGGAACATCGAAGTGCGGATAGAATAATCACTCCTCCGAATATTTTGCGGATAGCGGTTACATGGGTTTAGGCTGAATTGCAAATAAACCGGTGTAACCGCTATCACTATAATAACAATTTCGTATTTTTGTCCTCCTAACCGGAGAGTTGAAGGTGTATGACAGCACTTTTTACTTTTCACTTTTCACTTTTTGAGATGCAGATACATTACGGAACCGAAAATTTACAAATAGTCAATCCGGTAGTAACCATCGGTAGTTTCGATGGAGTGCATAAAGGGCATGTGCAGGTGATCGAGTCACTGAAAAGAGTGGCCCGGAATTTGAAGGGAGAGACTGTTATCATCAGTTTCGAGCCCCATCCCCGGGAGGTACTCTATCCGATGGAAAAAAGGCCGGGGATTTTGACCACTTTGGAGGAAAAGGCTGCTATTCTCGCCACTTATGGAGTGGAACATCTGGTCGTCCTGCAATTCACCCGTTCGCTGGCCGAATTGGAATATGCAGATTTTGTACGTCATATCCTGGTCGATAAAATCGGTTTAAAAGGTTTGGTCGTGGGGTATGACCATCGTTTCGGGAAAAACCGGGAGGGAACTTTTGAAAAACTGAAAGAATTAGCTGACCGTTATCACTTCTACCTCGAACAGGAAGAAGTATATGAAGAGAACCAAATCAATATCAGTTCCACAAAAATCCGGAATGCTCTGCAAATCGGAGATATCGATCGGGTAAATGAATTTCTGGGGTATACGTATTCTGTTAGTGGAAAAGTTGTTGCCGGTGATAAAATAGGACGGAGTATGGGTTTCCCGACCGCCAATATCCGGTTGAACGATGACCGTAAACTATTGCCGGCCGCCGGAGTGTATGCTGTAAAAGTGAAGGTTGAAGGACAAGAATATCGTGGTATGCTCAATATTGGCGTACGCCCCACAGTCAGTTGTTCCGGCGTAGTGCGGATCGAAGTGAATATCTTTGATTTCGATGCCGACATCTATGGTAAAGAAATCCGGCTTTTACTTATTGCCCGTATCCGGGGTGAACGGAAATTCAACGGAATCGACGAATTGAGCGAACAGCTGAAAAAGGACCGTCAGGAAGTATCGGTGTTGCTACAGCAATGACGTTTGCCCTGTAAACCTGATTAGCGGGTTCTGAAAAAAGGTAGGTTTTATTTTTTCTTTCTATTCCGATTTCGGGTTCTGTGTCGTCAGACCCGGTCGCCTGGAACGGTCCGTTAAGGCTTTCCTTCACTGACCGGCGGAACTCCTCACTTCGTTCGTCAGACACCACCGGTCGGGCGCTCGGAAAACCTAACCGGACCCTCGTTCCTGCTCCAAGGGTCTTCCGGCACAAAACCCTGCATCTTCCGTTTGCGCTACAGAGCAAAGGAAGAATAAGGAAAGTTTTGTAAAATGAAATACCGGATCACCTCTATCGTGATATGGATTGCTGAGTTACTTTATCGGAGCGTCTTCAGTACCTTTGATTTTAATTCGATTTCTGGCATAAGGAATGGAAAACCCTTATTCCGTTGTGATTTCTATTTTTCAGATCCTGATTCGTTTTCCATGAAGTGATAAGATCAGTCGAAGGTGATCGTGTTCGGAGACCATTGGAGCTCTGGCGAGTGTCGTCTTGCTTTTTCTGAGCGCCCGACCGGTGGTGTCTGACGAACGAAGTGAGGAGTTCCGCCGGTCAGTGAAAGAAAAAGCTAGATGACCGACAGAAGCGACCGGGTCACCGAACATGAACACCGAAGACGAACAAATACCGGAATAATTCTAGAATTAAATTAGTTTATAAAGCTCATAAAGTTTAGAGTTTCTGAATCTGCGGTCATTTCCTTATGGTCGTTAATGCGACCGACCTGGACTGAAAGTCCTATAAACAAGGTGCTAAGCAGGGGGAATACTAATTTTATGAACTTTATAAACTCAAACCTTTTGGCTTTCTTCCTGCCGATCTATTTCGGTAAATAATCAGAACCGATATTGAATCATAGCATTGATACGGCTGGCATTACCATAGTCGTGGTTGAAATTATTACGGCGTCCGAAAACATATTCTATGCCGGTAGTTCCGAATTCCGTAAAATTCCATAACAGATTAGCTCCTGCATATTGTGCATATTTGTAAGTATCCCCTTCCAGGCTGCCGCGGGCTTCAAGCCGGGCATAACTGTAGGTGATCGTCGAATAAAGCTTAGGATTCCAATTGTGTTGGAAAGCGCCGAACAGGCCCCACATACCGGGAGCTTTCAGATTTCCATTGTCGTCTGCTGTCGGGATCAGGTCATAACCGATACCCGAGATATCCTGAATGTAATTGGCAATCCCTTTACCATATTCGGCCTGAAACAGAAAACTGGTCGATGAGGTGATATTTAATTTACCGCTCCCCATAACACCCCAACCGGTTCTGATTTTATCCTTATCTTTCACTACATTTTTATAACCGATATTTCTTAAGATAGCTCCTACCTGAACGTGGCTCCCGTTTTTCATCGTATAGCGTATGTTCAAAGGAATATCCGGAACTTTCTGCCGGATGGATTCGGCATTTTTCCCGGTTGTATACGATGCTTTGGCATATTCCAAGGCTAAAGAAGATTGCCATCGATCGTTGATATGGTAAGTATACCGAAGCATCGGCTGACGGATTTCGATACCACTACTCGGTCCTTCTTCATCGATAGTTGTAGGTACGGCTGTCATATCGCCGAAAGTACTCCAGGCTTGTCCCAGCGTAAAACCTTTGAATTGTACGAAAGCTTGCTGGAGCTTCGGGGTGTTCTGCGGCCCCTGGAATTCCATTTCGATATAAGACACTAAACGTCCTACATCCGTATTGCCTACTAATTTAAAAAACAAACGGGATTGTCCGACTGTCATACCGTAACTGGCACCGGGTTGATGTCCTTTCATGGCAATAGTCGAAGTTGTAAAAAAATTATAATCTTCTACGCCGTTAAAGTCGTAAACTCCTGACAACTGAACGTATCCCCCGACACCGAAAATAAAATTTTTGTTGTCATCGAAGAAAATAAAGCGTGGAGCTGCTGGGTCATTGTAAGCCAGTGGAAAGGCTTCTTTCATCATGGTATAGAAATTATGGATATCCCTTTCTTTCGATACCGATACGACATTTACTTTCTGTGCTTGTGCTTGTGCATAAAACCCTGCCACAAACACAGAAAATAATACGATTAAAACTTTTTTTTTCATAATCCTACCTATTTGGTTTTTTACATTTTCATTTTTGTTATGGAGTATATACGCTTTAGGGAGCGAAAAAGTAGAAAGGAAATATTATAAAGTAGGTTGCGATTGGTTAAAGAATTTATAACTCTGTATAAGCTGAGAATAATTTTTGGCAGTTATATACATATTTACACTTATAAAGGTACATTTAGGGTAAATATGTATATAAACACCTTTGCTTTTTTATGAAGTTATGTATTGGTATAAAGTGGGATTTCAATGCTGCAACCCTCGCTATGGATGATTTATTGGGAAATTCAGGAATAAAGATCGATAAGATTTAGCAAATTAGGTGTCCCTTGTGATATCTTGATAATTAGCCGTTTACTATTATTTTTCGGGAGTACTGAAACAATACCCTTTTCCATAGGAAGAACGGATTTTCAGCGAAGTATCAGTTTTCAGAATTTTCCGGAGCTCAGAGATAAATCCCGTAACAGACTTATTTTGGACGCGTTGTCATTGTTCCAAAGTCTTCTGCAAATGATTGTTCCCGGTATAAAGGAATTCTGATTTTGACAAAAAATAGTCAATAATTCGGCGAGCATCGTTTTGAGCGGGTAACGCTGGTCACCGATTTCAAGGGTAGAGTTTGCGGGGTAGAAACAGCTGTTCGGGGATAGCTGATATATCTTTTCTGAGGGGTGGCCGGTTATTTCCGGTCCCGGATATCGATTCAGGGCTGCTTCGATCCGGGCACACAATTCGTCTATACCTCCGTCCTTACGGACAAAGTCACTGGTACCTATTTTTAATGAGGCTGCACATAGTTCGGTGTAAGAGCTAAGGATGAGTACCGGAATTTTTTTATCCAATTGCCGGATCAATAAAAATACTTCTATTCCTGTTTTTCCCGGCATTTGATAGTCGAGTACGACTACATCCGGACGGGAAGACTGGTAGGCGAGCCAGGCTTCGTCGCCATCGAAGACTGTTTTTACTTCATAACCGTTGTCTTCCAGGGCTTCCCCGGTTTCTTGTGCGGTGATGCGGTTATCTTCTGCGTACAGTATTTTTATTTTTTTAGTATCCCTAGTCGTGGTATAAAATCATCGGATGTGTTTTGAGTATGGTTAATTTGTCCAGCAGGTAATTTATTTTAATGATCATATTTTCGTATTGTTTGATATTTTTGTGTAACAGTTCGACATGGATCGGTGGGGATATAGGGATAACCGGGGAGGGGTGATCCGATTCTGTGCCATATAAATGACAGAGCTGTACTTGTAATTCCCGAAGGAAATGTTGTACTTCATTCCGTTGCAGATGGATCAGTGCTTTCTGACGGCGATCGACCGCCACCAATAAATGGGTGAACCATCCCGACAATAAGATCGATAGCAAGGCAAATAGTAGCCAAATTTTGTGGGTGGTCAAAGGCTGTAACCAGGGATAAGCGAGTTGTACCTCCAGTCGGTGTCTCTCGACATACCCCAGGGGCATACGGAAAATAGCCGGCAGGAAGATGTTCGGATCTTCGGAAGGATACCGGTCGATGATTTTTCCATTGGCGTCCTTCCGGATGAAGAAAATTGGAAATGGCAGGTCGCTCTTCTTATAATAGTGGACAAGTGAATCGAGACACCAGGATGAATCCCGAAGATCATAAGATAAACGGCCATATACATAGCTTTGATTGACGATCCCGCCCATCTCTACTGTCGTATCTTTTACTCCCCGGGTGATCGTAATTGAATTCTCCTGCCAATTGTTTTGAAACCTGGCGGTATCCCGTATCTGGAAAAGATTTTTACTCATTTTAAAAATCGTTTCGTCGATTAAAGGATTTTTGTGGTTTACAAAATTAGTCCGTTCGGCTGAATATAAATTGAGCATCCAGACCATTTCAGCCAGTAATAAGGCAATGAAAAAATAGCGGTATATGTGTGAAGAAGAAACTGATTTTTTATATGATTTCGGTTTATCCAGACACAGCGACAGACAGAATTCCGATCCCTCGTTTTCTTTGCTTTTTATCTGTATGTGTCCATTGTACTGCCGCACAATTTTACGCACATAAGCAAGTCCTATACCGTGGCTATTCTGGTGACGGTGATTGGAACGAAAACCGGTCCTGAAAATACGTTTCCGGGAATGAGTGGAAACACCCGGTCCGTTGTCTTTGACCGAAATCAGTAATTTATTTGGTTTTTCCTGTTTACAGGTAATCTGAATTTCGGCTTTTTCTCCGGCATATTTCAGCGCATTGCTGATCAGATTGTCTACCAGGTGGATCAAATGAAAAGAATCGGCAAAGATTTCCGGATCTTTCAATTGAAAATCAAGATTGATAGTGGCTTTTTCGTGGCCACACCGGTAGTTGTCGATCAGTTCTTCGAGTGCTTTTTTCAAATCGAAAGTTCGGTTTTCTATTTCTCCTCCCCAGCGTCCTGCCGACTGTATGGTAATTTGTTGCATTTCTTTTAATAAACGCTCCGATTGGTGGTGGCTGATTTGTAGTTTTTCATATATTTTTTCGGGAGGCCAGGTGGCCAGATTTTTCAGGATCCTGCCTTCTATATCGCGATTGGTACATAGCGGAGTTTTCAGGTCATGGATAAAAATAACTTGTTTCTCGATATAGCGTAAGTTCTTACGTTCCCTGCATTCTTTCTTTATGATCAGGAATCCATAATAAATAGCCAGGAAGAGTGGAAGTAATGAAAGTAAAATTCCGTATTTCTGATACTTCCAAAAATAAATAAGCGGAAAATCATACCAGGCCATCAGCTGGTCTTTCTCGATATTACCCAATTCCTGCGGGCCGAAAGCAGGAACTCCTTGAGGCAATAGATGGGAGGGATAGTGATCTATAAGCTTTCCGTTCGGGTCTTCTCGTGTGAAAATTACGGGTAATTCCGTTACCGGACAAAAATGCCGGAAATAGTGGGCTATACTGTCCAGTTTCCACAACTTTTTATTATAATCATAACGTTGTTTGTTGAATAAGTCGGTCATCTCTTTCCGCAGGGTATCTATTCTGAAATGTTGTCCCCGAAGAGTATACTCCATGATAATTCTGTTTTCTATTCTGAAGTCGACGAAACTGTCGTCCTCCTCATTTATCCTGTATGCTTCTTCTTGAATAGCAGCATGTATCGCCTGGTTGATGTCGTTCCGAAAATTTTTTTCTTCAATCCGGAACCAATAGATCAGCCAGCTGCTTTCTGTCAGGAGAAACAGGATTATCGACAGGATGATCATGCCGGGATTATATAAAAATAATTTTTTCATCGGGTTAAAAATAAAGATTAAGTGAAAGAATCACAACTTTTGTTTCTGTTGAATGTGGAAATAATTCCGAACATTTTCCGATGATTCAGCCTGGTGTGAGAAAAGTGGATAACGTATTTTTATACTCCTGGAATCATCAATAAAGGTGAAAAACCTCTTAAAATATTAGGTATTTTAACAAGTTGTAGTTGTGTTGAAGTGAAAAGCGCCAAAAAACATATGTTATGAAAGGTTTGCAAATAGATATTCGAGGAAAAATAATGAATTGCGTCACACCGAAAGGGCAGGTTTGTGTGTTTGTAGAAGCTGACAATATGGTTGTTCTCGGTGAAGACAAAGAAAACAGCGTTAAGTTGGATTGGGGTAAAATAGAGTTGGCTGTAGGAGACAAAGTGAAAATTACTGCTATTGAGGGTATGGAGTATGATACCATATATATGAGTAATATGACAGATGAAGATATGTTAGGATACTATAATCAACTTAAAAAATTTTTAACAAAAGAAGGTGTGTTGAAATGAGAGGATTCAGAATAAAATTCAGGTCAGAAGAAATTGTTGTTACCCCTGACTTCCGTTCATCAGTCACTATTTTTTACAATAGTTCGAACGGCTATGAACTATCGGTTGCCGGTATCAAAGGCTTTGGAGATGATGCCCTGGATACTTTTTGGATAAAATCGGATATGCATATTGGAGAAAGTATTGAGATCGAAATTATAAATGCAGACGAGCAGGTTTGTTCGTCTCCGACTTGTGTAAAAAAATTAGATCCTAATCCACTAAAATTATCCGAAAAACAGAAGCAACAAATGCTTGATGAATATTTGAAAGATTTTTATCTTTTAGAAGCTCAGTTGAAGAAAAAAGGAGTTTTATAATATAGTTATGTAATATATGGCAAATATGACCGTATTAAGTATTAATGAATCATTGTTTTATATTCCGTTCGATCATACTGGTGTAATTTCTGTTTGTAATAATAAATATGGAAATGAATTAGCATGTATTGTCTCAGATATTTCGGATGATAGAATTTCTTTGAATATAGGTGATTCAGTTTGCATAAAGAGGATTGTTTCTGAGGGTACTGAGTCGGTACATGAGTTTGTTATGCCTGATTTCTCTAACCAGAAAAAGGAGTTTATGAGTGATAAGGGAATATATGGAATGGAAGTCTGTACAGAAAACAATACGATATGTATGCCATTTATAGATGGGGGAGCAGTCACTTTTGTTGTAACCATAAATCAAGGTCAAGTATCTGTTGATGCGGGTTCTATTACCGCCGGTAACGTATTGTTGGATTTTTATCATTCGAACCTGAATATGGGGGATGAAATTCGTGTAACTTTGAAGAACCTGGATTTTGTTTCATCTCCATTAAGTGAAAGAATTTTTTCGTACCATACTTTATGACCGGTGTTAACTGGTCGTAGATTGTTCATCCCACATAGAATACCGGTATGTTAAAGAAATTGGCTGCACAGACGGCTATATATGGGATCAGTAGTATTATTGCCCGTTTTCTTAATTACTTATTGACCCCCTATCTCACTCGTATTATGACTACGGGTGAGTATGGGGTGGTGACCGATCTCTATGCCCTCATTCCTTTTATCCTGTTACTGCTTACGATGGGGATGGAAACAGGGTATTTTCATTTTGCCGGTAAAGCGGGAACTTCTGAAGAGAAAAGATTGATATTTCAAACCACCTGGGGTATCGTTATATTAGTGAGCCTTCTATTTTTCGGTTTCACCTTATTGTTCTTACATCCTTTGTCGGTGGTGATGGATTATGCCGGAACTCCGTCGTATCTATTATTGATGGGAAGTATTATAACCGTCGATGCTGTGACGGCCTTACCATTCGCTAAGTTAAGAGAGGAAAATAAAGCATCGGCCTATGTGAAAATCCGGGTCGTTACGATACTGGTCAATCTGTTTTTTTGTATCGTTTTTTATTCTGTGATACCTGGGATTAGAGACCTGCAAAATATTTTCCCGGCAGAATATGGTGCCGGATATTATTTGATATCGAATTTAATCGCTAGCGTGACAGCGGCTTTTATGCTGATTCCTGCCGTCCGGGGGATCCGGCCTCGGATAAAACGGAAATTGCTTCAGCCTTTATTTATCTATTCGTTGCCTTTGCTGATCAGCGGGGTTACGGGTACCGCCAATGAATTTATCGACCGCCAATTTATTAAATATTTGCTGCCGCAAGAGTCGGCAATGAGTACTTTAGGTATTTATGGAGCTGCCCTTAAACTCGGAGGCATTTTGTTGTTGTTTGTGCAAATGTTCCGTTTGGCTGCAGAACCGTTTTTTCTGGCTGCTTTTAAAAAGGAAGATTTCTTGAAAGCAAATGCGGAGACGTTAAAATATTTTTTGATCGTTTCTATGTTGTTGTTTTTAGTGATTTCCCTTTTCTCCGATTTCTTTGGTTTGATCCTCGGTTCGGATTTTCGGGATGGATTATTTATTATCCCTGTTGTTTTGTTTGCTAATATCGGAAATGGTATAGTCTTTAATCTTTCATTCTGGTATAAGCGGACCGGTAAGACCCGTCTGGCCATTTTGGTCACCGGCAGTGGATTGATTTGCACGATTGTTTTTAATTTATTATTACTTCCACGTCTGGGATATGCCGGAACGGCCTGGGCACATCTGGGAAGCGAATGGATTATGGTGATCGTCAGTTATATTTTGAGCAGAATATATTATCCGGTTCCTTATCCGCTCAAACGTATCCTATTTTATCTTTCAGGCGGTATATTATTCTATTTTTTGGGAGCATGGCAAAAGGATATATCCTGGACAGGAAATATATTGTTCAATCTCTCTTTGATTGTAATCTATACCGGGGTAGTAGTGAAGGTTGAAAAGATTAATATTTCCAGACATCCTTTTTAGTTAAATTATGATCGGAATTCTGGAAGAATAATTTAATATTATATTTGTAATTCAAATATGGGCTGTCGCTGAGAGGGGGATATCGATAAATTTTGATTTCGGATGTAAAATGCTATTTAGAATCTTTTCTTTTTTTATTATTGTCGGGTGTTCGGCTTGCCGGCCTTCGGTTTTGGAATCGGCTCTTGAAAGGGCCGGGGAAAATCGGATAGAACTGGAACGGGTATTGCGTCATTATTCCGAAGAGGATAAAGATAGCCTGAAGTGGGAGGCTGCCCGCTTTTTAATCGAAAATATGCCCGGGCATTTATCTATCGGTGGCGATTCGATCGGGCCTTATTATGCGGCTTTGAATGCGGTGTTCAGTAACGATACTTTGAGAAATTGGCAGGATAGTCTCGATAAGATCCATGAGTATTATAAATCCGGATTGCGTGTACAGGAAGATATAAAGGTGATAAAGTCCGGTTTTCTGATTGCCAATATCGATAGTGCTTTTCGGGTCTGGAGGGAAAAACCCTGGGCTTCACATGTCGGTTTTGATGATTTCTGTGAATACATATTGCCTTATACGGTCGGACAATACCAACCTTTGGAAGATTGGCGGAAAAAATTTGCTACCGGTTATGAAGAACAGATAGACCTCCGGCATCCCCGGCTCAGTCACTCTGCATTTTGGGCTGCAACTTGGGTAAACCGGGAGATTGGGACTCAGATTCGTTTTCAGACCCTCGAACCTTTTTCTAAAATTCCTCTGTTGTTTCCTTCCTTGTTGCCGAAATCCAGGGGAGGGTCTTGCCGGGAGTATGCTTTGATGGGATTGAGTATTATGCGTTCGAAAGGGATTCCTGTCATGATGGATTTTATCCCTCAATGGCCTGTCAGGTCCGGTAGGCATTATTGGAATGTGATGTTGGATAACAGGGGAAAAAATGTAGTTTTTCTGGCTACGGAGAATGATCCGGGGATGCCTCATAAAGTGGAAGAAAAGTTAGGGAAAGTTTACAGGCAGACTTATGCAATCAACCGTGACCTGGAAAGATTGAACCGGGAGTGTGGCGATGTGCCCGATTTTTTCCAGAATTGTTTTATGAAAGATGTGACAGCCGAATATATGCGCACTTCCGATGTGGAAATCGAAGTTCCCTCTTCGGTGAAATGCTCTGAAAACTATGCTTATCTGACTATTTTCGATAATGAAGATTGGGTACCGGTCGATTGGGCCGGAATACACCGGGGAAAAGCCCTCTTTAAAAATGTAGCCCGTGATATTGTTTATCTGCCTGTTTACTATACTTCCGATGGGCTGAAACCCTTGGCCAGTCCTTTTTTATTGGATACGGACGGGAAGGTAATTGTCCTGAAAGGGGATACGTTGAATCGGCAACAGTTGAAACTCTACCGGAAATATCCTCCTTCTGACAATGCTTATGCTATGGGAAGACGGATTGTAGGAGGAAAAATTCAGGCTGCCAATCGGGCGGACTTCAGCGATTCGGTTACTATCTATCGGGTACCTGAGTGGAAAAGTGCTTATTCCCTGAAGGTTACTACCGATACTGCCTGGCGCTATTGGAGGTATTTGTCTGCCGAAAACGGACTTTGTAATATTGCCGAATTGGTATTTTATCAGAGAGATTCTATGCGCCCTATTGTGGGTGAAATTATAGGGACGGAAGGAAGTTGTTTTAATGATCCTAACCATGTGAAAGAAAAGGTATTCGACGGAGACCCATTGACTTTTTTCGATGCGCCGACTGGAAGTGGTGCCTGGGTGGGGATGGATTTCGGAAAGGAAGTGAACATCGGTAAACTGATTTTTATTCCCCGTACCGATGGAAATATGATCCAATTGGGCGACACTTACGAGTTGTATTGGTGGGGACCGGAGGGATGGCAACTGATTGGCGGACCCCGAATAGCCAGGGATGTCGTTCTGGAGTATCTGGCTCCTTCGAATGCGCTCTATTGGCTTAGGGATGTAAGCCGTGGAAGAGAAGAACGCATTTTTACCTATTCTGACGGGAAACAGATTTTCTGGTAATTCTCATAAGCAGTAATTTCATTTATTGAAAAATTTCCTATAATAAAAAATATTCAGTTACACCATAGTTAGGCTACTGAAAATTGGGCTCAATGTTCGGAAAAATAAGATAATTAGTCGTTTATTTTTGATTTGGGATTGTTATATATTTGAACTAATAAAAATTATTAGAAAAGTATGGAAAAAAAATCATTCAATTTATTCTATTTTGTTATTTTGATATCAGGTGTTTTATATACAAATGTATGTTTTTCACAAAATACACCTACAACTTGGCAAGACCGGCTCGAAGCTTTAAAAAATAGCTTCAATGAAGAAAATAGGGGTGATGTGTCGTTTTTGAAACTATTAGGGTATACCTATAAAGGAATAATTGGATCTCAAACTGTTAAATCCGATATAATAGATTCCTTATTATCCTACAATGCTCCTGCTATTTTGCATTTACCTCCCATAGTGATGAGAGATACTGTATCAAGGGGAGATTCCTGCGTCATTCGGGAAAGAGTGTTGCCTAAATTTGAAATCATTTCTATTCGTAAGCGATTAGAAATTGCAGAGTCTATAGGAGAAAAAAGTCTGCTTACCTCACTAAGACAACAGCTTAATAATTTAATTCATTTGGATTATGAATATTTGGAATTAGAATGGAGTTATAAAAATAAGCACTTTAAATCATTATGTGTTGTATCTAATGAACATGGCGGATTTATTTATGACCCTATCGGTTCAAATATTTTAGAGTATACAACAACGACAACAACTAATACTGTAGAACGTTTAAATTCAAAAGAAAATCTTCACTAAAATTTTTAATTTGCTTCACTTGTCGAAGCCTTCTCCAAATACCTTGAGACGGGTGTCTTCAACGGCTGCTGCCTGATGGAGATAGCCGAGATTCTCAGAGTTCGCAATGGGGAGGAATTTGTAGAAGTTCCGACGAAGCCGGAGCCTATTTTCGAAGCCAACACTTCCGGCATGAACCCTGAAAAACTGACATATACCTTAACCCATTTTTTGTATAATGACAAGCAAACCAACATTATCAATAGTTTAAACAAATGATCCCGATTATAATGTGGTGATTTAACTTTACCGAAAAATGACGATTTAAAATTTGCTTATTACATGGCGGTGTAATTATTATAGAATAAGCCCCGAAAGTTTTATCTGGCTTTCGGGGTTTATTCTATGTATTATAATTATTCCGACAGGGTTCTTCCGGATCGTCAGAATTCACAGCACTTACGCGAAGTATACCCGGAGGACGGTGATTCTGATTATTAACCAAAGAAACCGATCCCTCGATGAGCTGACTATTCGGTCATTTTTCTCAGCAAAGTTTGCATATCGCATTTTTCTTTGAGTATACCGAAGAGTTGATCGATGGCTACCCGTTCCTGCTGCATGGTGTCGCGGTCGCGGATAGTGACGGCATGGTCTTTCAGAGTCTGGTGGTCGACAGTGATACAGAAAGGAGTACCGATAGCGTCCTGACGGCGGTAGCGTTTACCGATAGAGTCTTTCTCGTCGTATTGACAGTTGAAATCGTATTTCAGCAGGTTCATGATTTCCTGCGCTTTTTCAGGCAGCCCGTCTTTCTTCACCAGTGGCATAATGGCCATCTTTACCGGGGCCAGAGCTGCCGGCAGGCGCAGTACGACACGGGAATCCTGTTTGCCGTCTTTGCTCAGGTCTTCTTCGCAATAAGCAGCCGACATAATCTGCAGGAACATCCGGTCTACACCGATAGAGGTTTCGATCACATAAGGCACATAAGATTCGTTCAGTTCGGTATCGAAATATTGAATCTTTTTACCGGAATATTGCTGATGTTGTGATAAGTCGAAATCCGTACGGGAATGAATTCCTTCCACTTCTTTGAAACCGAAGGGGAATTTGAATTCGATATCGGTGGCGGCATTCGCATAATGGGCCAGCTTCTCGTGATCATGAAAACGATAGTTTTCTTCCCCGAATCCCAGGAGCTGATGCCAACGCATACGGGTCGTTTTCCATTTTTTGAACCACTCCAGTTCCGAACCGGGGCGTACAAAAAATTGCATTTCCATCTGTTCGAATTCGCGCATCCGGAAAATAAACTGGCGGGCGACGATTTCATTACGGAAAGCTTTACCGATCTGGGCGATACCGAAAGGCACTTTCATGCGTCCGGTTTTCTGTACATTCAGGAAGTTGACGAAGATTCCCTGAGCTGTTTCGGGACGCAGGTAAATTTTGCTGGCTCCTTCTGCGGTAGACCCCATTTCAGTTGCGAACATCAGGTTGAACTGGCGTACTTCGGTCCAGTTGCAGGTGCCGGAGATCGGACAGACGATTTTCTCGTCGAGAATAATCTGACGTACTTCATTCAGGTCATTGGCATTTAAGGCATTGGACATCCGCTCGTGGAGAGCTTCTCTTTTGCGGATGTGTTCCTGAATCTGAGGATTGGTCTCCCGGAATAAGGCTTCGTCGAACTTTTCCCCGAACCTTTTCCGGGCTTTTTCAACGTCTTTCTCGATTTTTTCGTCGTATTTAGCAATCTGATCTTCGATCAGAACGTCTGCCCGGTATCTTTTCTTAGAATCTTTGTTATCGATCAAGGGATCGTTGAATGCATCTACGTGGCCGGAAGCTTTCCAGATGGTCGGATGCATGAAAATGGCAGAGTCGATTCCTACGATATTTTCGTGTAACCGGACCATCGATTCCCACCAATACCGTTTGATATTGTTTTTCAGTTCCACGCCGTTCTGTCCGTAATCATATACAGCTCCCAGTCCGTCGTAAATATCTGAAGACGGAAACACAAACCCATATTCCTTACAATGAGCTACTAATTTTTTGAATACATCTTCCTGTGCCATAATCTTATAAAATATTATTTGAGTGACAAAGGTAATGAAATTTTATTCTTCGTGTCCGATTTCTTTCATTGCCTGTGTGACATTTATCGTATAGTCTCCGATTTTCTCACATTCGGAGAAAAGGTCGTTATACAGAATACCCATAGAATATTCGTATCGTTTTTCTTCGATCGCCATCAGGTGTTCCTGTTTCAAAATGGTCCGGTAATCGTTGATGGCTTGTTCGAGTTCATAGGCTTTCTTGGCGTTTACCTGGGTATATTCGGTAGCCAGATTGGCACACATAACGACGATAGATTCATCCACTAAGGCAAACATATGTTTGAGTTTATTGGACAATTCTTCCGGGAAGGTGATTTTCTGTTCGTTACGACGATAAATCGCTTTGGCGACATTTAAAATAGAATCGGCTACACTTTCCACTTCCGATACGATTTTAAACATCGCACGTACCCGTTGGGAGTTTTCGGAGGTTAGTCTGGATTCGGAAACTTTGGTCAGGTAATCGGCAATTTCAACTTCCACCTGGTCACTTTCGTCTTCCATTTTCTGGAGATAATCGAATTCTTTTTCATATTCTCCGGAGGGCATATCGAAAGCCTGGATTGTTTTGTGAAACATTTCCAGCGTACTTTGCCCGTAGAGGGAGATCTCTTGTTTGGCTTGGAAAAGCGAGGCGTCCGGCGTAGATAACAAACCGATTTTGATATGTTTCAAAGTAAAAGTTTCTTCCCCTTTCTTGGGAGGAATAATCCGGCTGACAATCCGGGCCAGATATTCGGTAAACCAAATCAGAATAGCCACGTTGATCCCCTTTGCCAAGGTGTTGAAAAGAGATAATACAAGCGGCATGGCGGCATTTATAGAAGCGGTCACTCCGGCCCGGGCTTCCGGTGAGAAAGCTTCGTTCAACAGTTTCGGGTCCGAAAATTTGGGATTATAAGTCGAGAGATGCAGGGTGACACACAAGTCTCCGATGAAGTTCAAAAAAGGGGTAAATATCAGGAATAACCAGATCACTCCGAATACATTGATGATAAAATGGGCTAGGGCTGCCCGTTTGGCTTGTACGTTGGCCACTGCTGCTGCCAGATTGGCGGTAATAGTCGTTCCGATATTTTCACCCATAATCATCGCTGCAGCATCTTCATAACCGATCCAGCCTTTCGAACACATCACCAAAGTTAAAGCAACTGTAGCCGAGGAGGATTGAAATATCGTAGTCAAACCGGCACCGATAAGCAGGAAGATCATCCAGGAACGGAATCCCAGAAAGCTGATTTTTTGTATGAATTCTCCTACTCCGGGAAGAGTGTGCAAATCGGTCGGCATCGATTCCTGCAGAAAACGCAGGGCTAAAAACAACAAACCGAAACCGACGAACATTTCACCCCAGGTTTTGCGGGAACGTTTTTGTGAAAACAATAGGGGCAGTGAACAACCGATAATCGGAAGAGCCAGATCGCTCATGCTGAATTTTCCCAGTCCTAACACCGCAACCAACCAGCTGGTGATGGTTGTGCCGACATTGGCTCCCAAAATAACACCGATAGAGCCGACCAGGTCCAACAATCCGGCGTTGACAAAACTCACGACCATGACTGTCGTTGCCGAAGAACTTTGTATCAGGGCTGTAATAAATAAGCCGGTAAGTACACCCGTAACACGATTGGAAGTCATGGCTGTCAATATCTGCCTCATTTTGTTGCCAGCCAGTTTCTGAAGAGATTCACTCATTAGTTTCATTCCATAAAGGAATACACCAAGCGATCCGATGAGCTTCAGTACATCAAAGATTCCATAATCCATTTTTGCATTTTTTAAGATTCCGAATTTTGCGACTGTAAAAATAGGAAACTCATTCAGATTACGAAAATATTACGAACTTATATTTTTAAGATTTTTAGGAAAGAATTAAACAATACGCAGGAATAAGACCGTTTTTGCCGGTGTGTTCCCTAAACTTTTCCCGAAAAGGGAGGACAAATATTCCGAATATTTTCCGAGGATTCACTATTGGGTATAATAAAATGTTTTCATATCATTGTCAAATAGATAAGTATTAATTTAAAAATGATGAAAAAATTGTATTTAGTATTAATGGTGATATCACTATTTTCCATTTCTTGTTCAAAAAACATATCGGATGACACTTCAGAAATAATGGAGTACGATAAGTTGTTTTCCAAATATGGATGGGAGAATGTGGAAAAATGTGAAAGACAAGTCAGTAGTCAAAAATTTGAAAGCTATAACTTCGTTTGAAGAGCTAGAAAAAGTGTTGAAATATATTCAGAATATGCAATCTGAAAATATTAGAACACTAGTTTCTGAACAATTTGACATGTTACCTCGTTTAAAGTCAACTAATGAAAGTGGTGGGCAAAGGATTGTTAAAATCTCTGGTTTGAATTCTGATGGACGGGTAGATGTTTTTTTGGATATCACTGTACCTGCTGTAACTAATAGTGCTTTTTACAATACGGGGTTTGGGGATACTTTTATTGGTTATAATCATTTAAGTGGTAGTGCTTATAAATCAGGAAATAAGATAAATTTTACGGCTAATGGAGAAATTATTCTTAAAATTATCTGGCAAGGAGTAGAATTGAAAAGATTACCTACGAATAGTAGTGGGTATTATGATACTAATCAAAAAATATACGGGTAATTAATCAAAAAAAGCTGTCTGCAAACGCAGACAGCTTCCTTGTATTGAACCATTTTTTATTACATCATTCCCGGCATTCCGCCACCCATGGCAGGAGCGGCAGGTTCATCTTTTTTCTCTTCCACCAATACACATTCGGTAGTCAGGAACATTCCGGCGATAGAAGCTGCATTTTCCAAGGCTACCCGGGTTACTTTCTTCGGATCGATCACACCGGCTTTCTTCAAATCTTCATAGATATCTTTCCGGGCGTTGTATCCGAAATCGCCTTTACCTTCACGTACTTTGTTGACAACGACAGCACCTTCGACACCGGCGTTATAAGCAATCTGACGTAACGGTTCTTCGATAGCACGTTTGATGATTTCGATACCGGTAGTTTCGTCTTCGGTTTCTCCCTTCAGACCTTCCAAGGCTGCTTGTGCGCGGATATAAGCGACACCACCACCCGGTACGATACCTTCTTCGCTGGCAGCACGGGTTGCGTGCAGAGCGTCATCGATGCGGTCTTTCTTTTCTTTCATTTCAACTTCAGAAGCAGCACCGACATACAGGACGGCAACGCCCCCTGACAGTTTTGCCAGACGTTCTTTCAGTTTTTCTTTATCATAGTCGGAAGTCGAATTTTCAATCAATTTCTTGATCTGCTCGATTCTCTCCTGAATAAATTCTTTTTTACCGGCCCCTTTGACAATCGTCGTATTTTCTTTGTCGATGCTTATTTTGTCTGCACGACCCAACATATCGATAGTCAGGTTTTCCAGTTTCATTCCTTTGTCTTCCGAAGCGACAACACCTCCGGTCAGGATAGCGATATCTTCCAGCATTTCTTTCCGGCGGTCACCGAATCCCGGAGCTTTTACTGCTGCAATCTTCAAAGAACCTCTCAAACGGTTGACCACCAAAGTAGCCAATGCTTCGCTTTCGACATCCTCGGCGATGATCAACAAGGCACGACCTGATTGTGCTACCGGTTCCAGAACCGGAAGTAATTCCTTCATAGAAGAAATCTTCTTGTCATAAAGCAGGATATAAGGATTTTCGAATTCGCAGATCATCTTCTCACTGTCGGTTACGAAATAAGGAGAAATATATCCACGGTCGAATTGCATACCACCGACCGTTTTTACCTCTGTCTCGGTTCCTTTGGCTTCTTCAACGGTAATTACTCCTTCGATGCCGACTTTTTCCATTGCTTCGGCGATCAGGTTACCGATCGTTTCGTCGCCATTGGCAGAGATACGACCTACCTGACGGATTTTTTCAAAGTTGTTACCTACTTCTTCTTTTTGTCCTTCAAGATGTTTTACGACAGCAGCAACTGCCTTTTCAATACCTCTTTTCAATTCCATCGGATTAGCTCCGGCAGTAACGTTTTTCAACCCTACATTGATGATACTTTGGGCCAGGATAGTAGCGGTAGTCGTACCGTCTCCGGCATCATCTCCGGTTTTAGAAGCAACTTCTTTTACCATCTGTGCTCCGATATTTGCATACGGATCGGCTAGTTCGATTTCCTTAGCTACGCTGACACCGTCTTTGGTGATATGGGGAGCTCCGAATTTCTTTTCGATGACTACATTCCGGCCTTTCGGTCCCAGAGTTACTTTTACTGCATTTGCCAGCTCATCTACCCCTTTTTTCATCAGGTCACGAGCTTCGATATTGAATTTTATTTCTTTTGCCATAACAAATTAGTTTTAGATTTTAATTTTTGGGATTACTTACAATTTACAATTAAAGAATTGCAAGGATATCACTTTGGTTCATGACCAGATACTTCTTGTCGTCGATATGAACTTCTGTACCGGAATATTTTCCGAATAAAACAGTATCGCCTGCTTTTACTTCCATCGGTTCGTCTGCTTTACCTTTACCGGTTGCGATAACTGTACCTTTCTGGGGTTTTTCTTGTGCTGTGTCGGGGATGATGATCCCTCCTTTAGTTACAGTTTCTGCTTCAACAGGCTCAACAATTACCTTGTTAAGTACGGTCTTCAGTGTCATAATGTTAAAAATTTAAAAGTTTATAATATGATTTTATTTTCAAATTAATACGCAATATTTCAACGTCGTTGTAAGGTTGAATGTTACAACATTTCCTTCTTATCATATTTTGTGCCAAAAAAAATACGACAGAAAGGAAGAGGAGGAAAGAAAATGTAAATCATTGAAAAATAGAGGAAAAATGATAAAAGATAAAAAATAGGGGAAAAAAGGGTTTGGCAGAAAAGCAAAAAAAATGTCAGTATGACTGACATACTGACATTCTATTTTAAGTTTTAATGGAATTATTCTCCGGGTGTTGCAGCTCCTGTTTCCTGGGCATTTTCGCCGGCTCCCGGATTGGTCGGGAAAGTCGGGATGGTTTGTTGCTGAACAGGCTGAGCTTCGATTTGTTCCTGGATAGCAGATTTTACTGCATTTTCTCCTCTGGGGATAAAAAAGGTGGCCAATACACACAGGATCATCATTCCTCCGGCTAACGTCCAGGTTGCTTTTTCAAGAAAATCGGTCGTTTTTCTTACTCCCATGATTTGGTTAGAAGAAGCAAATGAAGAAGCCAAGCCTCCGCCTTTGGAGTTTTGTACCAATACAATCAATATCAATAAAACGCAGATAATGAATATCAAAACAGAAATTGCCGTATACATAATTACTCTTTATTATTAATGTTCTCTTTTATTTTTTCGATTCGGTCTGCAAAGTAAACACTTTTTTCCGGATATTTCAAACTTAATTTTATATAAGTTGAGATTGCTTTTTCGTACAGATGTTGTTTGACATATATTTTTGCCAGTGTTTCGCTGAATAATTCCTCTTGGATATAAGGATTTTCTTTAGATAGATCCCTGTTATCCGTCGAGGCCGAAGTTATTTTGGGCATGATGGGTTCAGACTGAATAAAACGCTCGATGAGATCGTCTTTTTTCTTTCGGGATTTCCGGGATTCTTTCTCTGTTATGACGGTTTCTTCGGTATGAGGCTGGTCGGTCAGCCGGTATCCGCCACTGATGATTTCGGGAGTATCGAGAGAGACCGATGGTTTTTCTTCCTGTGCATCCGCTATTTCTTCGTCCAGATCGACATCGATAGAGAAATTATTTTCAGGACGGGGGGCTTCATCTACGATGCCCTGTATTCCGCTCAGATCGATGGGCTGGATGGGGGAGGCATACGGGGTGGCAGAATGGTTCGCTTCGGACCTATCCTCTTGGGTAGAGTTGGAATAATCGTCGATTATTCCCGGTACATCGTCCAGTCGGATAGGGTTGGAAATGATTTCTTTCTCATCGTTTTCCGGCCGTTTTCTTCCCTTTTGCCGGAGATTGAATTGTATGATGTCTTCTTCGCATCCGGTAGTTGTCTCTTCGGTAGTCTGACAGACCGGAATACCCTGGCTGTGAACGACGGTATGACCATGGATTTCGCGGATACGTTCGTCGACAATATGACTCAGCGAATTTTTAGGGATTGCCGTACCGGAACCCAAGGGTTCGAAACCGATCTGATTGTTCAGGTACCTGAAAAATTGCTTATGATCCGTAAGATGGACGGTCGAAGCTTTTAGTTCGCTGCGAAATCTGACACCTCCCAGAAGATATAAAGCTTTTAAATATAGAATACGAGCCGTCTGAAAATAAGGATAACGTTCTACGAGTGTATGTAATTCCCGTAGATCGTCATTGTTGATTTTTTCAGGATGACGTATAAATTCTATGATTTTTTCACTTTTCATTCTTCTGCCGATCGATTACCAGTTGACGAGTGCCTTATTATATATGTCGTCGATAATCTTATCCAGGATTTCTATAATCAAGCTCTCCTCTATGGAATCGAAATCAGCGTCGGTCGAGTAATCGGCATAGTTGGAAAACGTAGAAGAGAAATCGTATTTATCGTCTTTCGTATTCGTATACTTTACTTTGATTCCGATCGTCAGCCGGTTGGAGGCTGCGATTTCATCTTTTTGGATATCGATGGGCCGTTGGCTGTACTCGGTGATCTGGCCTTCGAAACGAATATCTCCGTTGTTATCGGTCAATTGACTCAAGCCTGTTTTGGAACGCATGTAATCTGTCAGTTTCTCGGTAAACAGCGAACTTAGATAAGGTACTACCAGAGGAGCCTTATTCGGGAAATAATCCACGGAAAAGGTCTTTACGTCAGGACTGATGGAAGCTCCTGTCGTGGAATATGTTACTTTATAAAGCTTACAAGAATTGCAACAAAGTACTGCGGCAAACAATAGAATTAAAAAATTGATTTTTCCCATAGATCATTCTCCTGATATTTGAATACAAATGTACATGAAATTTTTGTTATTTGTAATCTTATCTTGAGGGAATATCACGGTTCTTTCACTTAAAAAAGTCGTGTTAATTAAAAAATTCCATTCCAGGCGGATAGGGTCCGGTGCAGAAAAATCTGTTCTTCTATGCCCTTGGCCGGCTGCTTTTCGATTAGAAAGAGGCTAACCTTCCATTGTCCATGCTTTCCTTAGGATTCCTCTATATATTAGCCATTATAAAACTAATTAAATCCAAATTGAAACCAGTTTATTTAACTATTGATCTGTATTTAATATGGATTTAAGAATACGAATCCTTTACGCATCCCTTGCCCTGTCTTAGTCAATCCTGCCTCAGGTAAAATGAAAGAGCCGTGGGAAGAATATCCTGTATATTTAAAATTATTTCGTATATTTACATAATATATAGTATGGTTCGGTAAAATCAATCAAACAAGTTTGTTGCTTTTGTTCTTGCCTTTCCCTATATTTGTATGGATATGAAATTTAGATGTCATGAGATATTTAGACCCTAAAGCTGATTTGACTTTTAAAAAAGTTTTCGGTGAGCATCCGGATTTAGTCATTAGTCTGCTGAATGCCTTACTGCCTTTGGAGCCGGAGGAAGAAGTCATGGAGATCGAGTATCTTCCTGCCGAGCTGGTACCCGAAAACCCGTTGCGGAAGAACGGCATTGTCGATGTGCGTTGCAAGGATAAACGCGGAAGGCAGTACCTTGTTGAGATGCAAATGGTATGGTCGCCGGAGTTTCAGCAACGAGTGCTGTTCAATGCATCGAAAGCGTATGTCCGGCAAGTAAAAACCGGAGAAGAATATGAATTGCTGCAGCTTGTGTATTCGCTTAATCTTGTGAATGAAGTCTTTGAGCCGGAATTAGAGGGATTCTATCATTATTATAAAATGGTTCATGTCGAACATTCCGAAAAAGTAATCGACGGTCTTCATTTGATTTTCGTTGAGTTGCCGAAATTCAATCCCTGTAATTATTCTGAAAAGAAAATGCAGGTATTGTGGTTGCGTTACTTGACAGAAATCAATGAGCAAACCCGGGAAATTCCTGCTGAATTAATGGAAAATCCGGAGATAAAAAAAGCAGTTTCCGTTCTGGAAGAATCTGCCTTTACCGATGCCCAATTGTTAGGCTATGAAAAATTTTGGGATATTATCAGTGTCGAAAAAACGTTATATGGAAGCGGTTGGAGGAGAGGTTTGAGGGAAGGTAGAGAAGCGGGAAAGGAGGAAGGAATAAGGGAAGGAATTGAGGAGGGCAGAAAGGAAGGAATAAAGGAAGGCATGAAAGCGGGAAAAGCGAAAGGCGAAACAGAAATGCGGTGTAAAATTGCTTGTAATCTCAAAAAGACAGGTCTGCCTTTGGATGTGATCATCCAAACTACGGGCTTGACAGCAAAAGAAATCGATGAATTGTGATGCGGTTGATTTTAATGTAAAATTGTCGATAAAATGAGGAGCTGAAAAGTATTCGACTTTTCAGTTTCCTCACTATTAACCTGCCGCTCACCGGATGTGTCGGTCTATATATTCGGTTATCTTTGCAGATGACGGTCGCGGAGCGTCCAACGAAATTACCTTGCCGTCTTTGTCGAAAAACAGGAAGCGCGGGATGGCGTTAATGCCATAGTTTTTACATACTTCAGAGTCAAATGCATCCAGGCAGATGAATTGTCTCCATTGCGGTTTGTCCTCTGCCAGCTTCTTTTCCCATTTGGCCTTGTTTTTGTCCAAAGAGATACTGAGCAAAACGATTTTTTTATTTTTGGCATAATGGGCCGCCAGTTTTTCCATGTGTGGTATTTCTGCACAACACGGACCGCACCAGGTTGCCCATACATCGATATAAACCGCCTTGCCGTGGAAGTCGGACAACCGGAACTTTTTCCCTTTGGCATCCGTCATTTCAAAATCGATGGCGGGCGCCCCCTTGCGCAACTTGACGTAATGGGCATACATGTCGTCTGCTAAGGCTCGGGCTTCAGGGTTGGTGGAGATATTGGAATAAAGCTTATATACCTCTTCCATATTGTCCGGAGCTTGTTTCAAATAGCTTTGGATATATTCATCTGCAAAGGCATTGATTACTTCCTGATCGGAAAATACTTGTTTCAGACTATTGAGGTAATGGATATCTTTCTCTCTTTCCGGTGCGGGATGATGACGTAAATAGTGACGCAGGTATTTCGCGGCTATGCCCAAATTATCTGGATCGTTCCGATCGAAAGATTCTGCAAATTGCTCGAAGTCAGCATCATTTTTCAGTTTCGACCAGGCAAAACGGAACAAGCTCTCCGGAATACTGCGGTCTATCTCAGCCATCATCATCCGGCGGAATGCCAGACTTTTTACTTCCTTCAGTTCCGACTTGACTCTGTCCATGTCTTCCAGGAATTTTTCCCGGTATTGGGCAAAAGACATCGTATCGATACGCGAAAAAGGCCACACATTATAGAGCGACAAAGCTTCATACTTCTGCATAAATTCAGTACAATCTCCATTATCCCCTGAATATTCTAATTCCAGGTCGTAAGGCAGTAGGCTACTCTTGTCTTTTTTCTCTACGAAAGAAAAGGTAAGCGATGCTTCCATGCCATTTTCAATATAAAGCGGGAGAATATATTCATACTTTTCAAAGAATAATATGGCTTTGCCCGGTTCCTTCAGGGTAGTTGTATAGTCGAACACTCCGTTGTCATCTACCTGTACGACTTCTTTTTTACGGTTAATCATCATAATGACATCGCCACCCTTGAAATCTTTTACAACTCCTCGGATGTGTGCGGGATTTACGCTATTTGTCGACGATGCTTCCAAGGATAATAATGCTAGTAATCCAATAAGAAAATATCTCATAATCAGTTCTTTTATTTGTTATCTTTCATATCTTGTTCAATTAATTCGGCACATTGAGGATCGGAAGGACGGGTATACTTGAAATTGACCAGATACCCTTCCGGATTGACCAGCATGAAGCGGGGGATTCCGGGCATACGGTAGGCCTCGCGAATGAAACGCATTGCTTCTTTGCTCAATACATATTGCGCCCATTCCGGCGGATCTTTTTCCAGAAATTTTTTCCAGAGTTTTTGGTCTGAATCCAAAGAAACACTGATTAAAGCGATTCTGTCATCATTGGCAAAATGTTCCTGCAATTTAACCATATAGGGAATCTCCAGCACACATCCGTGACACCAGGTGGCCCAAAAATCGACAAACAGGTATTTCCCTTTCAGGTCTGACAGGCGACATTTTTTCCCTTCCCGGTCGATTAATTCAAAATCCGGTGCAATTTTGCCCGGCATCAGGTTGCCGAATGCTTGTACATATTTTTTGTATTTGGCTTCCACTTGTTGGCGTACCGAATCGTCGGTACATATTTGACGGTAACGTTTCATCATTTCTTCCAACGATTCTCCGGAAGCATAATAAATACGCCTTTCCATTTGTTGTGTAGCAAAGCAATTTTTTATTTCCCGGTTACTAACCAATCGCTCTAACCAATCCAGCTCATTAGTATATCTATTTTTATGACCGAATTGCGGTTCCTGTTGACGATGCCAGTCGATCACCCGGCTAATTACAAAATCATCGCATTCTTCCGGGTTATTCAAATCGACCTTTTTTATGAAAGCATCATAGTCGGTATCTCTATTATTCCCTTCTTTGCGTTCGGACAAATTCCAGCCATATATGGTCAATTGCCTTTGATACCATAAATGTAACTCCTTATGGAATTGCTTTTTTATTTCCGGGTCTTCCACCTGTTTTAACAGAGGCCGCATTCCTTTTTCGATTTCTTCCATCTTTTTTTTGTATGGGAGAAAAGTCAGAGACTTGATATCGGCAGTGTTCCACGGGCTTGAATTTTCCAACTGATTGAAAACCATGCGGTATTCGTTTTCCGCAGCCCGGTCGCCCAAAAATTTCACTATCATTTTTTTATCGGGCAAAAGAGTTAATTCTATCTCCGATTGATTGCCTGGAGTAAGGTTTACTTCTATTCTTTCCCTTTCGTAATCCTTTACGTTCAGGGTATAAATCTGCCCTTCAGTAAGTTTTGGTGACCAAGCAAAGTGTCCTGAAGCATCTACTTGCAGAGTGTCTTGAAATTCCGTTTCCCTGCACAGGATAAATATTTCTTCCCCGTTATAGTTCCGGATGTGTCCTTTCAGTATTGTTTCTTGTGCCTGACAATACCATCCGCTTGCCAAAGCCAAAATGATAAACAAAAATTTCATGATTTTATCTATTTATCTGTTATTTTTCATATTTTGTTCTAACATCTTCACACATTCCGGGTGCGAAGGTCGTTCGTAATTATAAGAAACCAGGCAGCCTTGCGGATCGATGAGCATAAAGCGTGGAATACCCGATATCCGGTATTCCTTTTTCATCACGTCCATATTTTCCTTGTCTACCATATATTGTGGCCAGGTAGCCGGACGTTTTTTCAGATAATCCAACCAAACTTTTTGCGTATAATCCCACGAAATGCTGATCAGGGTAATCCGTTTGTCATTAGCGAAATGTTCCTGCAATTTTTCCATATAAGGAATTTCCATCACACATCCTTTACACCAGGTGGCCCAGACATCGACAAACACGTAGGTGCCCTTTAAATCCGATAAGCGGCACTTTTCCCCTTTGTCGTCGATCAGTTCGAAGTCGGGAGCCGGTTTCCCCGGCATTAGATTGCCGTATACCCGCAAATATTCTTTGTATTGTTCAGCTATCTGATTGCGCATGGTACCATCGGTACAAATTTCGTTATACCGTTTAATCTCCTTATCCAAAGGTCGTCCTAATTCACCGCTGATTGCCATTTTCATATATTTGGTGGCAAATTCATTTTTCATTTCTTGATTGCTGACAAGATGGTCAAGCCGGTTGAGATAGTCAATTTTCCGCTCTTCCGTTCTGAATGCGGAATCCTGAGCCTGCTGCCAATAGATAATCTCATAAACCATGTACTCGTTACATTCCTTCGGATCATTCACATCCAACGACTGCACAAAAGCATTGAAATTTTCGTCCGGTGTCGCTTCACCTTCCCTTAACCTCATGGCTAATACTGAAGCATAAACCGTTCGTCTGTTCTGAAACCATAAATGTTGTTTCTGCCTGAAATGGGCTTTGATTTCCGGGTCGTCAATCTGCTCCAGCAAGATTTGCAAATCATGTTCTATGGGCTCCAATTGAGCTTTATAGTCAGCAAAAGAAAGCTTCCGTGATTCCAAATCATAACCAATCCTTAATTCGTCCAGTCTGCTGAAAGCCAACCGATATTCGTTTTCAGTGGCCCGGTTGCCGGCGTATTTCACTTTTATCGTTTTATCCGGCAAGAGCGATAAATCCAGTTCTTCCCGGTCGCCGGGAGTTAAATAAACCGGAATCCTCCACGGTTGGTAACCGGCGACACGAATCCCGTATTCCTGACTGCCAGTCCCGGAAGGTGTCCAAGAGAAATTTCCCGAAGCGTCAACTTTCAACGTATCCTGTAGATTTGATTCATAACAACTCACGAACACCGATTCTCCCCGGTAATTCTCAATATGTCCTTTTAGAACTGTCTGTCCAGGTTGACAACCCGAACAAACAGCCAATATCCATACAATAAATAAAAATCTCATTTTCTATTTTTTATATTCGAAATCTACCACTTTACCACACACATTTTTGAATTCACCACCTTTGACCGGAAGTAATGCTCCTCCGCCTTGAGGATTCATTTGCAAGTAATAAATCGAACCGCTACCGGTAGTGCCCGATCCGTCACTTACGGCCACATACAAACGGTCCGGATTTTCACTTTTGTCGAATTCCATGTAATCTACCGGTTGCACCATTGTATATTCCGACAGTTCGTTACCGGTAAGCATACTTACACATTTGATTTTATTTCCGTAAGCATAATACAAAAAGTCGGGTTCCTTTGTCGAAATGGCGAAACAAGTGGCTTCTGCCGCACCGGTATAATTCATTTCGAGTTTTTTCTCTGCAACGATTTGAATAATATCTTCGTAGGTAACCCTATCCCAATCGTCTATTTCCTTGCCTGAAATCATATATCGTTTACCGTTGTCATCGACCATGACAGCACGTAAGTTCTCTCCGATGGCTGTACCGTAAAGCATATCCATCTGCATATCGTTGGCATTGAATGCACTTCCCAATGCTTCCGGAGCCATCATGGTTCCATAGCGGTCATATATGAAACATCTTTTATCCCGTTCATAGAAAAATTTTCCTGCACCATATAGCGAAAACGGAGCTAAATGATAATCTCCTTTGATTTTAGGATCGAACTTCCAAAAAGGATCTCTGGTAGAGAATACACGTCGATTATAAGCCTTCCCATCAATAATCAGATATTCATACCATTTACCTGCGTCTGTTGCAAAGGCTTCCACGATTGTTCCTTCCGGTTTGACGTAAAACCATTCGGAAAGGGGCATAAAATCCGTAAAATCTTTCGGTTCCACTGTGATAGTCCTTTCTTCTGTTGATATCAACACTACATTTTTAACATCATCTTCTCCTCCAATATAAAAGATTCCTTTCGGGTGACGTCCTACCGAATTGCCATTGGCCTGTTTATAGGCATGTTGGGTAACCGTGTTCTTTACATTGATAAAGGTGATATCCGAATAGTCTCCTTCAATCCGGCTCAGAGCCATAACTCCTTTGGAATATTTATCGATAACACTCAGGTCTATTTCAGACTCGAAAAAAACACCGCTTGCTTTTTCCGTAACCACATAACGCAAGGTGTATTCGCCTACATCAATCGATAGTTTTACATTCAAATCTTTCTTTAACGAAAGCGTATCCGTAGTTTTTGCATCACTGGTCCGCCAGGCATACCACAAATATTCGTAATCGTCTTCCCGGAAACCTTTTTCACCAATAATGTTTACCGAGATGGAAAGCACGGAGTCTATCTCTGCTACATACGTCTTATTTATACCGTTAATGGTTAATTCATTCAAAGGAGTATAATTGTAATTCCCTTTGTCTTCTGTGCAGGCGATTCCTGTTACCAACAGCAATACACCTATTATTTCCTTTATTCTTTTCATATTTCTTAACTTTCAAACCACGGTTCTATCGGTTGGTTGTTTTCATCTAAAACCGGATAATTTTCTTCAACATATTGGCTGATCATATTCGCACGGGCTGACCAGAGATAGTAATCATCATAATACTCATCCACTGTTTCCGGAAAATCTACTTCAAATAGTTCCAAGAGAAGTGAATGCTTCTTGACGGAATAATCTCCCCACATCCATAGCCGCTCCCAATATGCAGGTTTCATGTACATATCGGTTACCAATATTCTAGTCACAATCCGTTGGGTCAAGCCTGGTTGCAAATCATCTGAAGCCTCTAATTTCAAGGTCAGCTGAAGAATCTCTTTTTCCATAAGAGCATCTCCCCGAAGTAAAATCACAGGAATCTGAACACTATAGGCATCCTTTGGCAGGATATAAAAATCTTCTAACGTTCGGTAATGTACTCCTGCTTTAGCTGTCGTTTTTTCCTGATCTACAACCAAGCGGAATTTCCTATCGTAACCGACAGCCTCTCCCATTAGGTTTACCTGTAAGTTAAGTGTTTTTTCTGTCACATCTTTGCCGGCAAAAGAGTAAAGCACACTATCCGCCAGATTGTTCCAGTCAGACGGATTAGTTTGAAAATAAACCGCTCCATTGCTGTCGAAACCATCCATTTTATTCTCTTGGCAAGCCGACAGCAAACCAAGGAGTATACCTAAATAAAATATCTTTTTCATAATCAGTTCTGTTTAAAGTTACCGAATTCCAATTCGTTATCCGGAACGGGGAGTACATAAGTAGCCCGATTCATGCTGGTAGACGTGATAGGCAAAATAGCCATGTTCCGGCGTTTATAGTAATAAAACAATTGCCCTTCTGCAATAAACTCTTTTTGATATTCTTTGGTTATCTCGTCTTGTAAATTCGCCCCTGCCGGTAGCGGATCGGTAGCATATCCCCGATTGGCCCGCAAGGTTTCCAGATAACGGATATCCCCCGATGCTTCGGCAGCAATCAGGTACATTTCCGAGAGTTTTAATAAAGGAATCTGGGTCCCTCTCATGTATTTGTTTACATATTCCGTTGCAGAACCGGCAGGCGTTTCGAACCAATTTTTGCTGCGAATATCCAGATCCTGACCCATTCCGGAATAGATTGAAGCCTTTCGTCCTTCTGCAATAACACATTCACAACTTGCGAGATTCTTAAAAAACAAATCGGAACGGCCTTCCTTCAAATCATATACATAGAGGGAAGATACATACTCGTGGCGTGCCATTTTTTCGATATACGAAAGGTTCCTATAAGCGTATACGTTGTTGATTGAATCATTCATAAACTCGAATCGCTTGGAATCAATCACTTCCTGGGCACATGCCAACGCATCGGTCAGATTTTCCTGGCAGAGATACACTCGTGCCATCAAAGCCGTCACTCCGTAATAGTTCAAGCGCGATTTCCGATAAAGCCAAAAACCGTCATCTGTGATGTACTCGTCCATTCCGTATTCTAGTTTATCGTTATATTCTGCAAAGGATGGTCCGATCGGATCTACCGGTTTCAGCAATGCTTGAGCAGTTTTCAGATCTGTAAGAATGTATTCCAAAACCTCGGCTACCGTCGATTGTACAACCGGACTGTTCGTCACCTCCCGTACATAAGGAATAGCGGGTTCATCTTTGCCCATTTTGTATGAAGGAGCATATCCTCGCAACAGGTCGAAATGCAGAAAAGCCCTTAAAGCCAAGGCTTCACCTTCCACGACATTACGTAAACGCTCGCTCATCACGCTACCCTTTTTTTCTATATTTTGTAACAAGTAGTTACAATTAGCAATCGCATTATAATTGGAACTCCACATCGTATCCACAATCCCCTTGACATGCTCTTCTTTATAATTATACTTCAAGGCATCTTCATAATCGTAGTCCACTTTGCTATAAGTCTGCGCAAGCATATCCATAAATCCCATGGTACTGTTGCCTCCGTAGGTTTCTACCCTTCCCATCAAGGCATAAATACCCGTCAATGCATCGCGGAATCCCGATTCGGAACTGAACAAATCTTCCTCTTTTACTTGCGATTTGGGTTGTACATCCAACCAGTCATTGCATCCAAAGGCAAACAACGACAGGCATAACATCATATATCTCAATTTCTTATTCATCTTGTTTCGTTTTTATGCTATTAAAATCTTGCCTGCAAACCGATACTGAAATTCCGGGCAAACGGGTAATCGATACCTCGTTCTTGTTTCACGTTGGAAACATGGAACACATCGTTCATATAAAACATCGCCTTTAGCCGCTTAATGCCACATCGCTGTAATTTCGCTGTGCCAAATTCATAAGAAAGATTCAAGGTTGCCAATTCAAGATAGTTGTAATCTTCTACAAACCGCGAAGTAGGACGGGTCACATAAGCCACATTGATTCCGTTTAATTCAGTGCGGAAAGCAGCGAACCGCACCTTATCTCCCGGTTCTTGCCAGCGTTGTTCGAAAGCACGTTTATCCACATTGTAGCGCGGGTCTACATCCTGTACCTTATCCACCAAAGTCTGATTGTACATCTGCCCACCGATACGATAGCGGAATGTCATGTTCAAAGACAAACCTTTCCAAGTGAAATTACTTCCGAATGTTCCTTCCACCTTCGAATCGGTACACCCGCCGATAACGTAATTGGCAGACGACCAGTCAGTCACCAAGTCACCGTTGCGGGCAACAAAAATCTCCTTACCGGTGGCAGGGTCGATTCCCAAAGAATGATTCACCCAAATAGAGTTCATAGAAGCCCCCTCCACATAGCGTACCCGAGGACGGTTGACTTCCGATTTCTTACCATCAGTGTTAGGTTCTTTATCCAGTTCACTATCCGAGGTTTCGTTATAAGCTTTCAGAGCATTCGAAATTTTCAGTAATTTGTTTTTGTTGTGGATAGCCGAGCCATTCACGCTCCAAAAAATCTTCTTAGACTGGTCACGAATTAATGTAGCTCGCAAACTCAATTCATATCCGCGGTTTTCCACCTCTCCCAGATTGTCCATGTAAGAAGAAAAGCCAAGAGATGGGGCTAAAGTAACAGCTGTCAATACGTCTTTAGAGGTTTTGATGTAATAATCGGCAGAGATATCGATTCGGTTTTTCCACAAGGTCAGATCCAACCCGTAGTTCTGTTGCCAGGTTCGCTGCCAAGCCAGGTTACGGTTGCCCATTGCTTTGGCGATAGCCCCCACGGCAAAGTGGTAACGGTCTTGGGTGAGGTATTCATACGTTGTGATTGCTTGGTATGGATCGTAGTTCTGACTACCCGTCAGACCGTAGGAACCGCGGATTTTGAATTGCTGCAGCCAATCCACGCCTTCCATGAAATGCTCATTGTGCAGGTTCCAGCCCAAACCCGCCGACCAGAACGGTGCCCAACGCTTGTCCGCACCGAACTGCGAGGAGGCGTCCTCACGGAAAGAGAGGTCGAACAGGTAACGCTCGTCCCAACTGTAATTCAGGTTGCCGAGGAAACCCACCAGACGGGAGGTGTACTCATTACCCGAGGGAGAGCCGTTCTTCTGGTACTGCGTGGCGAAACTGATGTAATCCAGGCGTTCGTTCGGAAAGCCCTCCGCCATAACGGAAAACTCTTTCGTCCGGCTCTGTTTGGCGTTCCATCCTAAATTGGCATTGATGACATGCTTGTTTGCCTGCCAGAAATAACTCAACACCAGCGAAGCGTCATAATCGAACACATCCCCGCGGGAAGCCGAATAGGAGCCCCGGCGGTCAAAATCGTCACCAGTATAAGTAGCAAAATCAGTATGCTTTGCCGGTTTAAAGACATCCGCCGAAGTATTCTGCAACGTGAAAGAGAAACTGCCTTTCAACCGCAGCCCTTCGATAATCTGCCAGTCGATGCCGAACAGGTTGGTCAGGTCATTATAGCGCGATTCATCTCTGACATCCAATGTCGTATTATACAATGGATTGTAAATAAAAAATTTATAGCTTCCTGTATTGCTTCTTCTGTCTTCTGCTTCCAGTTCATAAATATAATTACCGTCTTCATCTTTGTATTTTACGTAAGGATTTAATCGGGTATATTCGCTGAAACTGCCATAAGGTGAGTTGGTCGCTTTCACCCGCGAATAATTCAACTGGTTGCGGAAAGTCAGATTCTTGTAAATATACTGCAATTCCAACCCCAATCCGAGACGTTCGCGTCCGGATTCTTTCATCACACCGGGGGTATTATTATAGTTCACCTCCATGGCATAACGAATATAATCATTTCCTCCGTCCAAACGCAAAGAGTGTTTATGTGCTACGGTCAGACTATTTAGTGGTTTATCCAACCAATAAGTGTTTACTCCTTCTCTAATATTAGCCAAACGCCAGTTATAGGCTCTCTGCATGACGGCTTGATCTGCAAACTTACTGCCATAATTGAAATACTGCTTTTTTTCCACATCATACAATCCCGCCAGTACTTCCAGTTCCAATTTCTCCTCTGGATTACATAAATTATAGGCACTTAAGTCCGCCATATAAAATGTAGCATCCCCATTATAGCTCACCGCCATCTTTCCGCTGGCCGGAGCCGTTGTGGTGATGACCACTACACCATTGGAGGCTCGCGAACCGTAAATCGCTGTCGCTGCAGCATCTTTCAATAAGGTGATCGTTGCCACCCGGTAAGGATCCATATCGAATACTTTTTCCGCTGTAGTTTCGAAACCGTCGACGATAAACACCGGCATATTCGGATTACCGCTATACTCGTCGCGCATGCCACTGATGCTTCCGGCTCCGCGGATCTGGAAATCGGGGATGGCATTCGGATTCGATCCCAGCTGATTATTTTCCAGCTTGACAAAAGAGGGATCGATATTTTGTAGTGCACTTAGGATATTTTGGTTGCCTCCTGCTTGCAACTCTTCGGCCGTAATGGTACGGGCTGCTCCGGTGAAGCTGTTTTTCGCCTGGTTGAAGTATCCCGTTATCACCACCTCGTCCATCTCGCTTGTTTCGTGTTGCATGATTATATTCAATTCGGTTTGATTTTTCAGGGTTACTTCCTGGGTTTTCATACCTACCATGGTAAACAGGAGAATATAATTACCTTCCGGGACGGACAGAGAATATTTTCCATCCATATCTGTTGCAGTTCCCAGTGTCGTGCCTTTGATTAAAACCGTTACGCCGGGGAGGGGTGCCCCGTCCTCGTCGCTTACTTTACCTTGTATCCGTACTGTTTTTTGTTGCGGAAAACTGTTTTTCTTTTCTTTCACCACAATGACACCGTCTGTCACCTCATATTCGAAGCGGGTGTTTGCCAGCACTTGTCGCAGAGCTTCTTCAACCTCCACATTGTTTAAATCCAGATTAATGTTTTCGTAATTTTTCAGTAAATTTTCGTTGTACAGAATTTTTACTCCTGTCTGATCTTTGATTTGCATCAAGACATTACTTAACGATTCGGCGACAACTTTCAGATTTACCAACTTCTGTTGGGAAAAGACTGTCCCGAAGGCAGAAAGAGTTAGCCAGCAGGCCAAAAAGCAACTCAGACGCATTACTAGAAAAGTTTTTTTCCAGTGCTTTTTTTTCATAAATTTGTCGTACATGTTATAAATTTTAAATTAGTAATATGGAATGTACAAAGAGTGCGAAAAGTTGGACGCTGACCGCACTCTTTGTTTTTATTCAGCACTTTTGATATACACCGTCCTGCCGGAAAGCTGAAAACGGACATTCGCGCCTATTCCGAAAAAACGGAAAAAAGTTTCGATGTCGGTATATTTATTCAGGTTCCCGGAGAATTCCAATTGTTTTAAGTCATTGTTTTCAAATACAACTTCGATATCATACCATCGGGCTAAGATCCGCATGATTTCTTCAAGGGTTTCTTTATGAAAAATCAGTTGATTGTCTTTCCAACCGATATAATTACAGACATTGACCTGGCGGATTTCAGCTTCCTGGTTCCCTCTTTCGAAAAGAAGTTGTTGACCGGGGGCGAGTATCCTTTCCGGAACTTCTGAGTTGATGAAACTGACTTTCCCATTCACCAAGGTAGTAGCTATAATAGTTTCGTCGGGATAACATTTTACATTAAATTCTGTTCCCATTACCCGGATTTCGCCTAAATCGGTCTCTACGATAAACGGTGCCTGGGTATCTTTGGCTACTTTGAAATAGCCTTCACCGCTCAATCGGATTCTCCTCTCGTTTTCTGCAAAAACCACAGGATATTTCAGACGACTGTCGGCATTCAGCCAGGCACGGGTTCCGTCGGACAAACTTAAACAATACATTCCTGCCCGGGGAACGATCAATTCATTGTAATCGGTGGTATGGGAAACAAATTGTTTCTGGAGCGGATATTCCAGTCCTCCGGAATCGATGGCAATAAGCATTCCGTTTTTTTCTTTCAGTTGCCGGCTTTCTTTTCCCAGCATCACTTGTTCTCCATCGGTTTTAATCAGCAAAGCCTTCATTTCGGCAGAACGGATTTCCGGAATAGAATGACCGGCCAATGGTAAGACTTCTGTTTTTTGTTTCGGCACAATGACCAATATTCCGGCGATCAGAATGCATGCCGCACTGGCAGACCGGATCCATAAACGGATTTTCCGGCGTTTTGCCTCCCGACGTTTCATTTGCCTGAAAGCCTCTTCTCCGCAATAACGTTTCCGTTGTTGCGATTTTTTTTCCAAATAAGCCGGATCTTGCAGACGGATTGACAACTGATCTCCGGATATTTTCCGGTTTTCAGTCAATAAATCGGTCAGTGCCTGTTCTGTTGCTTTTCGGGCTTCATCTGTTATGTCTTCCCACTTCATCATTTTCGGTTTAAAAGTACATACAGACACCACGAAAGAAAAAACGGGTGACAAAAAATTAAAAAAAATATGGAATCGTTATTTAAACAACAGAGGCAATACGAACAACCACAATTCGCCAAGCTGTTCCCGCAAAAAGAAATAAGCTCTCTTTTTCTGAGTCTTAACCGTATTTTCAGAGATACCGAGCGAAAGAGCGATGTCTCTGATTTTTTTTCCATTTGCACTTTGTAAGAGAATTTCTCTTTGTTGTTCCGGCAGACGGGAAATGGCCTGATAGAAACGGGAGATGGCTTCCTCTTCAATCGCTCCTGCAATTGCTGCCACTTCAGACTCGTAGGTCTGCTTCATCCATTTTTCATGAAGCTTGTGAGCCCGTTGCCGGTCACGAAGAAAATTTAAAGAAGCATGATAAACAGAACGATAAAGATAAGAAGTAATGATTTTGATATCTTGAAAACAGAGCGATGAGCGCCATAACCGTAGTAAACATCCCTGTACAATATCTTCAGCGGCATCTTCGTCGCCGATGAGCCGGGCGGAATAACAACATAAAGGAGCATAAAAATAATTATACAGTTCTTTCCAAGCCTGATCCTCTTTCAAATTTACTCCCTGTATGAATAGCCTCGTCTCCATAACCCTATTTTGACAACAAAGCTAAAAATTTATTCCGGGATTAGAAAATTGAATTGCTAATAGAAGGATCGAACTTACCATCTTTTGTATCCGTATACTTCACTTGTTTGAAGTAACAATTTAATTTAACGTGAGTTCTATGAATTCAGAATAACGCAATCGCGGTGATACTGCCGTTTATTGTCTGATTTTAGCGTATATTTCCCATCATAGCGTTAGAAAACTTGCAGAAGTCATCTGCCATGCAAAATAATTCTGTAACTTTATCCTCGGTGAATATAGCAATTTTCGCTAATCATCAAATTTGCAGACAACTATAATTCATCGAACTCACGTTAATTTACTACCGGAAGACATGGATTCAGCTCTGTTTCGGTTTTCGCAAAGTCGTCGGCAACGATTACCTGCATGGGGCACTATCCGCCTTCGGACGGATTGCTCTGGAACAAGGTTATCACCCCTACAAGCTGCTTTATGAAATAACGATCTAATTTTCCAGATTGTATTCTTTCAGCTTCCGGTATAGGGTTCGTTCGGATATGCCCAAGTCTTTGGCGGCCAGTTTCCTCTTACCGTGATTTTTTTCAAGTGCTTTGAGGATCAGTTCTCTTTCTTTTTCTTCGATGGAAAAGGACTCTTCGATGACTGCTTCGGTATCCTGGATACGATCTTCCCGGTGATTGATCATTGTCGGACTGGGAGCCGGGGAAAACTGTCCCGGTTTCTGGTTATAGAGATTCCGCAATACCAGAGAAGTGGTCGGCTCGGTTACCACCGTCTCTTGCTGAGGTTCGTTTTGCATCAGATCATAAACCAGACGTTTCAGGTCGTTCATATCCTTTTTCATGTCGAAAAGGATTTTGTACAAGATCTCTCTTTCTGAAGCAAAGCTGGCATCTCCTTTATCGTGGCCGCCTGTCAGTGTCGGCAACATCGGATCGTTTTCCGGTATATATTTACGCAACGTGGCTCCATCTGCTATGCGTTCCTGTTCGATGACAGAGATTTGTTCCGTTACATTCTTCAGTTGGCGGATATTTCCCGGCCAACGGAAATCTTGTAGGACTTTAACGGCATCTTCCGTTAATCGGATTGCGGGCATCCGGTATTTTTCGGCAAAATCGGCGGCAAATTTCCGGAATAACAAGGGAATATCTTCTTTACGCTCACGTAAAGGAGGGATGGTAATGGGAATGGTATTCAGGCGATAATACAAGTCCTCCCGGAATTTCCCGTTTTTCACCGCTTGCGGGATGTCGAGGTTGGTGGCTGCGATGACCCGGACGTTGGTCTTCTGGACTTTGGAAGAACCTACCCGGATAAATTCACCGGTTTCCAGTACCCTTAATAAACGGGCTTGCGTAGGTAGGGGCAATTCTCCCACTTCATCCAGAAAAATAGTTCCGCCGTCTGTTACTTCGAAATACCCTTTCCGGTCGGATACGGCCCCTGTAAAAGCCCCTTTCTCATGACCGAAGAGTTCGGAGTCGATCGTCCCTTCGGGGATCGCACCGCAGTTTACCGCTATATACTGGGCATGTTTGCGGGTGCTGTATGCATGGATGATTCGGGGGAAAATTTCTTTTCCGACCCCACTCTCTCCGGTTATTAGTACAGATAGATCTGTCGGGGCTACCTGAGTGGCAATATCGATGGCCCGATTTAAACCCGGATTGTTACCGATGATTTCAAATCGTTGTTTGATCGCTTGTATATCTTCCATATTCAGCTATCTTGTTCATATTTTCTTCCGGACCTGTAAAAGTTACAGGTCTTCTGACAAAATTACATTAAAAAGCCCGAATCAGGAAACATTTATTCATTTTTACTCTTTCAATAAATCGATTATTTTAATTTCTCTTTTGATTTTTTCTAACCGGCCGTATCGGTCGCCTGTCGTTTTTGGGAGACTGGGTTTTGTAAAAAAAAGAGACAACAACTCTTAATAAAATGTTAGAGGACTATCGTGGATATCACAAATATAGGTTAAGATGGAAGAAATTAGACTTTAATTGAATCCCATTTTGTAAATTGCATCATCATTTACCAAAACTATTTAAATCATATTATGAAAAAATTAATTCCTTTGATGATGTGTTTGGTGCTAAGCGTAATGGCTTTTGCGCAAACGGGAGTGGATTTCCAGCATCTGACATTTGATGAAGCATTAGCTAAAGCTAAAGCAGAAAAGAAACTGGTTTTCGTTGATTGTTACACAACTTGGTGTGGTCCATGTAAGATGATGACAACAAAGATTTTCCCGATGAAAGAAGCCGGAGAATTTTTTAATCCTCGTTTTGTCTGTGTGAAGTTCGATATGGAACAGGGAGAAGGGAAAGAATTGAAAAACAAATTAGGTGTGCGGGCTTATCCTTCTTTCTTTATTATCCGTCCGGACGGAACGGTACAACATGCTGTCGTCGGTGGAGATGAACTGGAACCTTTTATCGAAAGAGTAAAGAAAGGGTTGAATGAAAAGACTTCCTTGCTGTATCTGAATCAACAGTACGAAAAAGGAAAAATGAATAAAAAGCAATTATTGGCTTATAAGGTCGCTTTAGATGATGCTTACGATCAGAAAAAAGCAGAGCAGGTAAAAAAAGAATTACTGTCTCAGATCACCGAGAAAGATAAATTGAAAAAAGAATTCTGGCCCTTGTTTGAGGACGGTACTTGTACGGTTGGAACTCCCGATTTTAATTTGATATTGGCCAATATTCCGACCTTCGAAAAAAATATAGGGAAAGAAAAATTGGATGAATTTTTATTCTCTGCTTATAGCCGGGCTTTATTTCCACACCTTAATAGAAATAAAGAAAGACAAACCGTATCTTTGGATGAACTGAAACAACAGATCGGTAAATTGGATTTTCAGAAAAAGAACGATTTGTTGTCTTTATGTGATATCGCCGGATTGGTGGCTCAGGGAGATGTGAATCAGTTGGTATCTAAAGTGGAAGAAAAGGCTGCTACATTGACCGGAAACGATTTATCGTCTATGCTGATGGCCTTCGGAGCTATGCAGGATAAAGCGACTAAGGCAGATTATAACCGTATGGTTGCTGCCGCTGAAAAAATGATGGCTAACCCGGCTAATAGCGAAATGAAAAATTACCTGGAGTATTATGTGGAATCCTGGAAGAATTTAGCTCATGTAGGGGTTAATTTCCAGGACCTGACTTTTGAACAGGCAGTAGAAAAGGCTGCTAAGATGCGTAAACAGATTTTTGTCGACTGTTATACTTCCTGGTGTGGGCCTTGTAAATATATGAGTAACACTGTTTTCCCACAGGAGAAAATGGGAGATTATATGAATCCGAAATTCATTTGTGTTAAATATGATATGGAAAAAGGAGAAGGACCTGAATTAGCTAAAAAATTCGGTGTTCGCGCTTATCCTACTTTTGTCATTCTGAATACGGATGGAACCGTGCGTCATAAATTTGTCGGCGGTGGTGAACCGGACCGGTTTATCGAACGGGTAAAGGATGCTTTCGACGATAATAAAGCAACCGGTGTACTGGAAGCAAAATATGCAGAAGGAGTCCGGGATAAGGAATTCCTGGTTAAATATGTGGAAAGTTTGATTTCTATGTATTCTCCGGATGCTTCGAAAGTAGCTGCAGAATTATATGGACAACTCACCGATGAAGAGAAAGTATCGTCTGATTATTGGTTTATTTTCAATAATCCTGATTTAGCTCCGGCAGGCTCTGAAGCTTATGAATATTTGTTGGCCAACCGGGAGAAGTTTGCACAAAATAATACGGAAGAAGCTGTCGATAAACGACTGTCCAGCGGGTATCAACGTAAATTGATGATGATTTTCTACGGACGGGATAAATCGACAACAGCTGCCGACCTGGATCAGATGAAGAAAGAGATTGTCGGTCTGAAATTGAAAAATGAAAAATCATTGGTAGGGCAGATCAATATCGCTAAAGCACTCTTAGCCAATAATCCGAATCAGCTGCTTACAGTCTGTGAAAAAGAAGTGAATAACCTTTCTCCGGAAGAATTCCCATTCTCGATAATTGCCGGAGCAAAAGAAAAAGCTACTCCTCTGCAGATCAACCGTTGGAAAAAGATCGGTCAGAAACTGGTAGCCAAATGTGAGGATAAAGACATGGCAAAGCAAATGGAACAATATATCGAATCTATGTTTGCTAAAAAGTAGGTAAATAGTTCTGTCCGAAATAGAAGCGAAGCTGTGTGAATCGAGCATTCACACAGCTTTTCTTTTGAATTTTTAGAATTAACTATGAACTCCTTGCTTTCTAATCCTCTAAAAAGCATTATTTTTGTTTTTCATTGGCAGCTTAGGATGAAAACAAAAAGAGGAAATATTCATAGAACAAATAAAGCATAAAAAAGTCGAGGAAAAATATGCTGCTTACAGACAGTTGCATCCTGAGAAGCCGGAACTGGACGATTATGATGTCATGGAAGAAGAGATCTATCGATGGCTTTTCAAGACGATAGACGAGTTACCACCCCGTTGTAAAAAAATATTTTTACTGCATTTGGATGGAAAGAAACAAAGGGACGGGGGTAATGTTTCATTTTGGGGATTCAAAATAAAAAAAATCAATTTTACTTCACCCATTTTTACTCCTTTCCTGTGTTTATTATGAGTAGTTTATTACCAAATAAACGTTCGTTTAATTTAGTTGAAAGTCTATAAAGTTCATAATGTTTATAAAGTTATTGGACCCCGCAGGCTCCTGGTTAATCGACAATGAAGCAGTATACCCGAAGAACAGGATATATTGCATTGATTGTCAGTAATTTTATTCTCGTTTTCTTTTCTCATTTTTCTTTATTTAACGGAAGTGTAGTTTCCAATAATTGTCTATTATCCATTATCATCTGTCCGTTATTCTTTCTGCGGAAACCCGCAAAAAGAATCGAACCTTTATGTTGTTGTTAGATTCTCAAGAGCTGGAATATCTATTGGAACACCTTGGACATCCTGAAACTTTGAAAGAGAAAAAATTTCAGGAATGGCTGCTGGACAACGATCACCGACTGCTGTTTGAAAGAGTGAGAGACTATCGGGAAGCTTACCTCAGAGTGGATAAAGGGGAGATGATCGACTTGGCAAAAGAGTGGGAACAGTTTGAAGTAAATGTCCAAAAGAAAAGCAGATGGGGAATGAGGAGAATATGTGTCGTTGCTGCCAGTGTCCTTATATTCCTCCTGATCGGTACGCTTTGGCAGCCGACAGAAATAGAAACGGTGAAGGTGGTCCGGGAGGCGGAATTAATCGGTAAAAAAAGTGCGGAATTGATTTTAGCTAATGGACAACATATCGATTTGGAAAAACAAATTGTCGAGCTACGGGAAGAAAATGGCATACACATCAGCAACTCTACTCAAAGTTATTTGGCTTATCGGCAGGATACACTTACTTATACCGTCGATTCCTACGAAGAGTTGGTTTACAATACGGTGAAAATCCCTGCCGGTGCCGACTATAAAATATATTTAGCCGATGGTTCCGAAGTTTGGTTGAATTGTGGTTCCGAATTGCGTTATCCGGTAAAATTTGTGGGGAACGAGCGGCGGGTATATTTGCGCGGAGAAGCATTTTTCGAAGTGAAAAAAGCGACGGAATGGCCCTTTATCGTAGAAACGGAACACATGCACATACAAGTGACCGGAACCCGTTTTAATGTGAAATCCTATCCCGAGGAAGAAATTGTGCATACAACTTTGCTGGAAGGAGCGGTGACGGTTACCGGACCGGAAAACAAGATACGTGCTTTCCGGCTTTTACCTTCCCAGCAGTTTTCTTTAGATAAACTCACCGGGCAAATCGAGGTGAAAGAAGTAGATACCCGTTTATATACCGATTGGACGGAAGGAATGTTTGTTTTTAGAAAACAACGCCTGGAAGAAGTAATGAATACGCTTGCCCGTTGGTACGATATCGAAGTGTTTTATAGCGGCGCAGATGTGAGGAATTTACGTCTGTCCGCTAATCTGGGGCGTTACGATCATATCGATACCATACTCGAACTAATCCGGGCCATGGACAAAGTGGTTGTGGACAGGAAAGGCAATGTAATCACATTCAGTTGGAAATAAAAAATAAGGACCGGAATCGGCGTCAAAAATTTCCGACCCTTATTTAGTTAATAACATAGTTAAACTTAACCAATTACAAAAGTATGAAGAAAAACCGAAACGGCAGTTTCTCTTATTCGGGAAAATTGTCTAAAGTTCTGCTACGGATGAAGCTTACATTCGTACTTCTTTTATGTGTTATGTCCCAGGTGTTCGCTTTAGCGAGTGCACAAACAGTCAGTTTGAAAAAACAAAATGCTTCTCTGGAAGAAATTCTTTGGGAATTGAAAGAGAAGACACAGCTGGTGTTTATGTATAGCGATGAGGATATCGCTTCGGTGAAAGGAATCGATATCGACATGAAAAATACGCAGGTAGATGCGATATTGAACAAATGCCTGGAAGGTACCGATTTGAAATACGTCCGGGAGAATAATGCGATTGTGATTCGTCGTAGCCGCCAGTCGGAAAATGTCCCGCAGGTACGAATGAGGAAGATTTCCGGTAAAGTGACCGATACGAGTGGAGATCCTCTGCCGGGCGTGACTATTTTGGTCGACGGTACCACCATCGGTGTGGCTACCGATAATGAAGGGAAATATTCCCTGGAATGTCCCGAGGCGCCTGATCTGGCACTAAATTTTACATTTATGGGAATGAAATCACAGAAAGTGACTGTGGGGCCTAAAAATGTAATCGATGTAACCCTGGAAGAAGAGATGAACCGTTTGGAAGAAGCGGTTGCGGTGGGATATGGAACGACAAAGGTAAAGGATATGACGGGTGCGGTTACCCGTTTGGGAAGTAAGGATATGGAAACGGCTCCGATGGGGGCGACGATACAGTCTATGCTTCAGGGAAAAGCACCGGGAGTAAATGTGATGATCAGTTCGGCTTCCCCGACTTCACCGGTGTCTGTTATTATCCGGGGATCTTCTTCTCTGTCGGGTGATTCACAGCCATTGTGGGTGATCGACGGAGTTCCCGAGTATAATGCCAGTACTTCCGGAGATGTATCCAATACGTTGTATAATTTAAATTTGACCGATGTAGAAAGTATCGATATCTTAAAAGATGCTTCTGCTACGGCTATTTATGGCTCGCGGGCTGCCAACGGTGTTGTACTGGTGACCACCAAGCGGGGAAAAGCCGGCATGAAACCCCAATTGGAGTTTTCTGCCCGTTATGGAATACAGACTTTGAATGCCAATGATTTTCGGGTATTGACCGCAGATGAGTATATCCGGGTGTCGAAAGCTGCTTGTGCGATGAGTTTGTTTACAAGAGGTTCACTGGACTATTTCACCAAAAAATATGTGGACGAAGCTTATTTTAATTCCCATATCAATAACAGCCAGTTCGATTTGAATACGTTGACTGATGATTTTTATCTGAAGGATGCATATGGAAACGGGGATACCGATTGGTGGGATTTGATGACCCGGAATGCCGCTACTCAGGATTACAGTATCGGAATACGCGGAGGTTCCAAAGAATCTTCCTATAGTGCTTCTATCTATTACAAAGATCAGAAAGGTATTGTCAAAGGTGGTAATTCCAAAATGTTGGGGGGTAGTTTTAATTTTGATGCTGCAGTTCGGGATATTATTCGGTTTAAATTGGATTTGAGAGCTACAGCCCGTACGGCTAATGATAAAGACAATATGATCGGTGAAATTCTCGATATGCGGCCGGATGTGCCTGCTTATAATGAAGACGGAACAATCAATATGATCGATTACTATACGAAAAACCCGTTATTATCACTGATGGATACCGATGAAGCCAAAGGACGGAATTTTTCCGGAACATTAGGATTGGAATGGGATATTATCAAAGGATTGACTTTCCGTACTTCCGGTACGGTTCAATATAATGTGAATAAATACAACACTTATACCATTGCCTGGTATGATGGAGCAGAAAGTTCTGCCAGTGTCAGTAAAAATGAAAGCTATACTTACATGTGGGACAATACGTTGAATTATGTGAATACCTGGAAGAAGCATAGTTTGGTGGGATTGGTCGGCTTTTCTATCGAGAAGTATGAATCAGATGGGTTGAAAGCTTCCGGTAGCGGTTTCCCCGATGACCAGGTTTTGACTAATTTAAACAGTGCTGCTAAAAAGAATAGTATTTCCAGTAGTTACAGTTCTAATACTTTGGCTTCTTTCTTATCGCGTTTGGAATATAAATTCAACAATCGCTATCTACTGACCCTGAATTTCCGGGCAGACGGTTCTTCTCAGTTCGGCCCGGATAAACGTTGGGGATATTTCCCTTCCGGTGCGGTTGCCTGGATCATTACCGAAGAAAATTTTATGAAAGATTATTCCAATATCGTTTCTTATCTGAAATTACGGGGATCTGTCGGAAAAACCGGATCACAGAATCTGGGAGCCTATGATTGGCGGACATTAATGGGATCGGCAACCTATAACGGTGCTGCCGGCATCGTACCCTCTTCTTTAGGAAATGATATTCTGCAATGGGAAGAACAGATACAGAAAGAAGTCGGTTTGGATTATGGTTTCTGGGACGACCGGATACGGGGTACTTTGGGATATTATCAGAAAAAAGTAGATAACTTATTGTATAGCGATCCTGTACCGACTTCCTCTTCTTTCTCTAGTGTTTATCAAAATATCGGTTCATTGAAAAACCGGGGAATCGAGTTCGATGTCCGGGTAGATATTATCAAAAATGTACAAAAAGACCTGACCTGGAATGTCGATTTTAACATTGCCCGTAATCGGACAACCCTGGAAAAGTTAAACAGTTCAGACGGTTATTTCGGTGGCGGAGCTTATGATTATTTTAAAATAGAAGAAGGAGGTGAAACCGGGAGATTCTACGGCTATAAAGATGCCGGTCGTTTATTTATGACTAATGAAGAACTGGTCGGTTTGAAGACCATCGATCCGAAAACCGGAACCCTGAAATATTATCGGGACGATTATAATTATGAACGTCAGGGAGATGTGTATATTATGGATCTGGATGGGGACGGACAAATCACGGCAGACGGGGATCGTACCGTGATCGGAAATGCTAATCCGGATTTCTTCGGAGGATTCGGTAGTACGTTGTATTGGAAAGGATTGATGTTGAATGCTGTATTTTCTTATTCTGTCGGAGGGGATCGTTTTTGGGACGAAGAAAAAAATAGTTCAGGAGATATGAATGTATATAATACTTCTAACCGGATATTGGATTCCTGGACGGTGAATCCCGGGGTAAATGCATCTTATCCACGGGCGATGTATTATGGTTGGGGGAGTAACAGTATTATTACCGACCGATATATTCACGATGCTTCCTATCTGCGGATGACCGCATTGAATTTATCTTATCGTTTACCGAAACACCTCTATAAAAATAGTATTTTGAATGCAGTGGAATTCACTTTCCAGGCCACAAACCTGTTTACCTGGACGAAATATCCGGGTATGGACCCACAGGGGAATTTTAGTACTACTTATAGTGCTTTTTATAACATGGGAATCGACTATAGTACCTATCCTTCTGCCCGTACCTATAATTTTGGAATCAAATTAACATTAAAATAAGCTGAATATGAGAACTTGTTCTATATATCTACTATTACTTTTGGCCGGAATATTTGCTTCTTGCGATGATTTTCTGGATCAGAGTCCGAAATATAATTTGACTTTGGAGAACGCAGTGACGGATTATAACGGAGCGAAGAATATTATCAACGGTATGTATTCTGTTATTGCGAAATCGTCTAATTTCGGTGGAGAACTGGCTGGAAGGTGGGCTTCGCAGGCTGGAGTATGGAATTATAATAATCCGAATTACAATATGACCTATAAAGAAGGCAGCAATGATTTCGGGGCGATTTGGCAATCTTGGTATGGGTTGGTAAATTCAGCGAATGCTGCAGTTATCGCTTTGACTAATCTGGATGTAAAGTTATATCCTTCGCCCGAAACAAAAGAGGCTTTGATCGCCGAGGCCAGATGTATGCGGGCTTGGGCTTATGCTAATTTATTCTGGATGTTCGGACACTGGTGGGAAGCCGACGACTGTGCTTATGGTATTTTATACCGCGATCAGATGTCCAATCTGAGTAATTTGCAGGTTCCCCGAATCACTGTCGGAGAATCTTATCAGAAAATTTTTGAAGATTTGGAACCGGGGTTGAAGTATTTACCCGATTTTACTACTCCCCGCTATTTATCGAAACAATTGGCACAGGTATTGAAAGCGAAGTTGTTATTGAACCGGGGAGTGATGCGCGGTGATGTACAGGACTTGAAAGATGCGCTGGATTTGGTGCTTACTGTGAAGAAAGATGCTCCGGGTAGCTGGAAAATGGAAGCCGATCTGGCTGAAATGTACGAGAAAGGTTGGGAATCCGGGGAAGTATTGTGGACCCGTTATATGGGGGATATTACCAATTGTGCCTGGAGTGAGTTTACCTATTCTTATGCTATAGGATATAACAATACCTATTACGATATCTTCGACGGTTGGATCAAGGAAGATCCCCGCTATACGGTGGTCATGGACTCGGTTCGGGCTCCGGAAACCTGGGATACAAAAAATGTTTGGGCATTAAAGAAACTGTATCATGGAGGACGGAACGATACTCCCGATGCTCCTTATACGGCTTATTATTTTCGTTATGCCGAACTTTATCTGATGGAAGCCGAATTGAAAGCCCGGCTGGACGATTATTCCGTTGCCGATGCTTTGGCTCCGCTGAATGAAATGCGTTCCAAACGAACCAATCCGGTATTGCCTGCTTTGTCGGCTTCTTCTAAAAAAGAATTGTTACGGACGATTTTCCGGGAGATCTGTGTGGAACAATTCCTTGAAAACGGGAGCGAATACTTTGCATCTTTACGTTTTATCAATGATACCGATGCCAGTCCGGCTCAGAATAAACCCTGGATTTATACGTTGAAACAAGATGTTGATTTTTCGGAAGATAAATATTGCTGGCCGATTCCCGAAGCCGAACGGTTGAAGAACAAATTGGTGGATCAGAATCCGGGATTAGGGAAATAGAAGTTGAGTTATTTCTGTGTTAAAATTTAAAATGATGAGAAAATTTTTAGCTGTAATCATGATATGGGCAGGTTTGAGTGCCTGTTCCGACGATAAAGATGTTTTGGTAAGCATCCCGAATGATGTGACGATGAATGAATTGGAACTGGGACGTTTTACGCATCGGATTCCGGAGAGCGGTTTTACTTCGAAAGCTGCTCATACAAATGGGGTGAAATTTAATACCGTCAAGAATTCGGATGGCACGTATAGCGGTTTTGCCTATTCGAACCGTAACAACCGTTCTTTCACCTGGACGGCTACTCAGGAAGCTTTGGATTCCAATATCTATAGTGTATATACCCGTTTCCCGAATGCCAATGAAATTTATGCCGTCGCTTGTGTAAAAGACGACGATGCTTATTTTACCTTGGAAAAACCTGCGGTTGTAGAACATATACTGGTAGCTAACACTACTTATGCCTATCTGGCAATGGTGTATGGGGATCAATACGGTACGCCGGAAGCTCCTGTAGCCAATCCGAATATCCCCGGGAGTGCCGACAAAAAAGGAGTATGGTATTCTAATGTCCCCGGAGGGGTAAAGAAATTAGTCGATGAGGACAAGGATTATTTTAAATTGATTATCAAAGGATTTAAAGATAACACACCAACCGGAACGGTAAACTTTTATTTGTGTACACGTAAAGGTGATCCTGAAAATCCGGATTGGAGCAGGGTGGTTAACGATTGGTATCCCGTAGATTTGTCTGCTTTGGGTGTTGTCGATAAAATAGTTTTCGATCTCGAATCTACCGATATAGAAGCAGGTACCGGCCGTATGCGGACTCCGGCCTATTTCTGTCTGGATGGAATCCGGATTCAGGAATAACCTTTTTTCAGTTATCTATTCTGTCTGGAAAAATGATCTCTAGGCAGAATAGATGATTGGACTTCTCCGTATTCGAATGACTTATTGGATATATTTATGGATATTCCGGAAAAATTCAGCGTAGTAAAAAGTTTTATAAATTTCAAAGACAAGATAATATACATCTTTGGATTCAAAGTAAAAATAAAGCGATTATAAATAATGGCAGTTATATGCTGAAATAGTGGATGGTATATGGGAACTTTGTACTTAGATTGTTATTTAATAATTTTTTGTAATACTAATTTTTTTCAATTTTTCTTCACCCATTTTTAGGCTTTTCCTGTATTTGTCCATTATCATCTGTCCGTTATTCTTTTTGTGAAAATCCGCAAAAAGAATCGGGCGAATTATATATACTTCGATCTACCCTTCCAATTGGATCAATATGGAAGAAAAACAACTGAAAGAGTAGATTGCCTGGTATATTCTTTTGCGATTGTGGATCTGATGAGCAAGGAGGTGACCGTCCACCGGAATGTGATGGGAAAATGTGTCGTGGCTAAAGGATACGATTCTGTGATTTTTTATATCGGGGAACCTTCTAGAATAAATACTTTGTTAATATCCTTAAAAAAATTATATTTGCACGTAAATCAATATTTCGGCAAAGATAATATGTTAGGATATATAAGTGAACGTGAGTTTAAGCTACAGTTTGAAGATTCGTTTAAGCGGTTTTTCAAGCCATTGTGTTTTCATGCGATGAGCTTTGTGAAGGATGCGGATATTGCCAAAGATATTGTACATGATGTTTTTCTGACAACATGGGCGCAACGTAGAAAAATAGATTTTACTCAACCGATGTTGCCTTACTATTTGAGTCTTACCCGCAACCGTTCACTGAACTACCTGGATCATTTGAAAGTAAGGGCCCGGCACGAAGAGAATGAATCGTATAAAAATCTGCTCTATGCCGAGACTGATTATTCCGAACATGAAGAATTGATCCGGCAAATTATGAACCGGATCAATCAGCTCCCGGATCGTTGTGGAGAAGTGATGCGGCTGTGTTTTATCGAATGTAAAAAATATAAAGAAATTGCTGAAATACTGGGAGTTTCCGTGAATACTGTCAAGACTCATATTTCGTTGGGACTCAAAATTCTTAGAAAAGAGTTTCCTGCTTCTCTATTATTTGCATTCTTTTCGCTCAGGCGCCTGAGATAAAAAAAACGAAACAAAGGGACGGGGGTAATGTTTCATTTTCCTTTTCTACGTTCTCGTCGGTGAGCATCCTTTTTATCCATTATTACTATTGTCACTAAGTAATGGGGGCTGGACTGATTTTAGTTTAGAGGAGAGTTGTTTTTTATTTTTTTCTTTATATTTGTCACACAATCGGAGGAGAAGTATGCGTGATAATGAACGATTTATAATAGACCTGAATAAAAAAAGAGAAACTGCCTGGCAGCAATTGTACGAGGAGTTTTATCCGGCATTGTGTACTTATGTGGCCAAGCTGACCCATGAAAATGTCGGAGTGGAGGATATTGTTCAGGAGTGTATGATCGGGTTATGGGATTCTTCCTTGCAATTTCCGAATGTCAAATCTTTGGCTGGCTGGCTTTACAAAGCAGTATACAACAGGGCTTTGAATATGATTCGTGATCGGGACAATGCCCGTCGGCTATTGGGAAATTATACTTCCGAGATTTCCTATACCGAAGAAATGGCTATCGATTTGGCCATTGAAGAAAGTGTGATCGCAAAATTCCGTTCGGTCCTTTCCGAATTGTCCGATCAACAGAGACAAGTTATGAATTTAAGCCTCGAGGGCTTGAAAGTCCGGGAGATCGCACAGCTATTGGAAGTTTCCGAAAATACAGTGAAAATGCAGAAAAAGCGGGCTTATGCCTATCTCCGTGAACGCATGGGAATGGTATGGGGGATTTTGTTGTACTCTTTCTTTTCAGATTTTTTTAAATATTAGTTATTTTCTGTTACCCGTTTTTTGATTTCATGTGTTTGTATAATAAAAAGGGTATGAATACATGGAATGATATATATGATTTTTCTGAAAAGGTTCTAAGCTATATTTTACGGAAGAAAGAAGAAGAGTACATTCAGCCGGATCAGGATAGTCCGGTTGAAAAGATGGCAGATAAGTTAGGAAACTCAGAAACTTTGGCAGAACGATTACAGCAACAATATCGTTATGATCCTATTCGGGCTTACCGGAAATTAAAGAACTATAGACGGAGAAGGCGTATTCGCCGTTATAGTGTGGCGGCTGGAATTTTATTGGTTTTAGGACTAGGATGGGGATGGTTTCACCAGAATAGTCCTGGCGATCCCCTTTTACTGACTCAAACTATTCAACCCGGTGGTAAAAAAGCAGTATTAACCCTGGCTGACGGTTCCGTTTGGCATATCGGAGATTCGGCAATGCTTATACCTACTGCACAAAATCATATCCGTATCGATTCCAGTGGTATGCTTTTACAGGCAGGGAAAGAGGGGAAAACGGAAAATACCGAAACCTACCATCTGTTGTCTATTCCCCGGGGAGGAGAATTTACAATGACACTGGCAGACGGAACGCGAGTGTGGCTGAATTCCGAATCAGAACTTCATTTTCCGTTGCAATTCGGTGGTGAGCAACGGATAGTTCAATTGACAGGGGAAGCTTATTTCGAGGTTGCAAAAGATGCTGCACATCCTTTTGTTGTAGAAGTGTGTGATTCTAAAATCCAGGTATTGGGGACCGGTTTTAATGTACGTTCTTATTCGGAAGAAGGGCAAATAGTGACGACATTGGTCGAGGGAGCGGTGTGTTTCGAATCTATAGAGGATAGGGTTATTTTGAAGCCCGGCGAACAGAGTATTTTGGATAAAGAGGGGCAACTTCAGAAACGTGTAGTTGAGGTTTATCCTTTTGTAGCCTGGAAAGAGGGGCGTTTTATTTTCCGTAAGCAGCGGTTGGAAGATATCATGGTCATGGTGAGCCGGTGGTATAATGTCGAGGTTTATTTCGAAGACGACGAATCTAAAGAGATTACCTTTTCAGGGGGTATGATGCGTTATGAAGGTTTCGAGGCATTGATGAAAATGATCGAAACGGTCGGGAGCATAAATTGCACCATAAAAGACAATACAGTTTTTATAGCTAAAAGAAAATAAAGAAAGACGGAATATTGGCACTATTCCGCCTTTCAACCGGCTAAGCCGGAAATGTTTCATTATAATTTACAAATTTATGAAAAAAAATGGAATCCGATGTCTTCTTTTTCAAAGAAGATGGTTAAAAACGTATTTAATGATGAAGTTTTTAATCTTGTTTTTGTGTATTTCTTCTTTTCAGTTGTCTGCGAATGTGTATAGTCAGATCGCAAAGGTTTCTTTGGAGGTAAAGAATGCTTCATTGGAGCAGGTGATTCAGTTATTAGAGAAAGAATCGGGCTATATTTTTCTGTATGAGGATGCCCAAATCGAACAGGTACAGGATTTGGAACTGAACTTTAAAGATGAGGACCTGAAAGTGGTGTTGGACGAATGTTTGCAGAATTCCGGTCTGACTTATAAACTAATGAATCATACCATTGTGATTTCGCGTAAAAATATCAATGATCAGGTACGCATGACTCCCACAAAACTTTTGCTTCAAGGGATTGTGAAAGACGCAGATGGCCATGTATTGCCAGGTGTTGCCGTGGTATTGAAAGAAACGACGCTGGGTGTCGCTACGGATGTAGAAGGTCGGTTTACCATTGAATTACCTAAGGCCGACAGTATCGTTTTGGTATTTTCGTTTGTCGGTATGCAAACCAAAGAAGTAAAGTGGAGGGGAGAAAAAGAGCTGAATGTGGTATTGGAAGAGGCGATAGCTGAAATGGACGAGGTGGTGATTACCGGTTATTTCCAGCGGAAGAAAGATAGTTATACAGGAGCTGCCACTACGTTTTCGGGAGAGAAGTTGCGGGAGATTTCTACCGGAAATATTTTGTCGGCCTTATCGACGATAGACCCCTCTTTTAAATTGATGGAGGATATCACAGCAGGTAGTGATCCGAACCATATACCTGAATTTCAAATCCATGGCAGTGGCAATCTGAAGTCGGATTATGAGAATTCGCCTAATATGCCGACTTTTATTTTGGACGGTTTCGAGGTGTCGGCGGAAAAAATTTTCGACTTAGACCCTAATCGGGTATCGAGCATTACCGTGTTGAAGGATGCGGCGGCAACTGCTATATATGGTTCGCGGGCGGCGAACGGGGTTGTCGTTGTAGAGACTAAAGCTCCGGAGATGGGAGAATTGCGTGTTTCTTATCATTTTTCCGGTGATTTTAATTTTGCTGACCTGAGCGATTACAATCTGATGAATGCATCGGAAAAATTGGAGTATGAGCAATTGGCCGGACTTTATTCGCATCCGAATATCGGAATGAAGGAAGAATTGCAGGAGGCATACAATGAACGTTTGAAGTTGGTTCAGCAAGGGGTGAATACCGATTGGATGAAGAAACCGATTCATGCGCTTGGTTTCAGTCATAAGCATTCTTTGTTGTTGGAGGGGGGGGATGCCCGGTTGCGGTATGGATTAGACCTGAATTATCAGAATAAAACAGGTATAATGAAAGGTTCCGGGCGTCAAAATATCGGTATCGGCATTAAGTTGCAATATCGTTATAAGAATTTGCGGTTTATGAATAATTTAACGTATGATCATGTGAAACAGAAGGATTCTCCTTATGGCACATTTTCGGATTATACCTATATGAATCCGTATCTTTATCCGTATGATGAAAACGGTCATATCAAGCAGGTATTGAAAATCGGTGACGGGGAGGAATATGCATTGAATCCTTTGTATAATGCTTCATTGGGTACGAAGTTCGAGACTACCTATCAGAATTTTATTGACAATTTTTCCGTAGAATGGGATGTTTTAGAGGGATTAAAATTGAAGGCAGCCGTGTCATTGAATAAGAAGATGACGGTTGAAGACCGTTTTTTACCTGCCGGGCATAATTCTTTTTATGAAAAGGATTTGAAGGGCAGTTATGAGAAAAAAGTTACGGATGATTTCTCGTATGATGCGAATGTTATGGCTGCTTATACGAAAGAGGTGAACCGTCATTTATTCAATGCTACTTTTGTCTGGAATATCAAAGAAACGAAAAACGACTTGTTTACTACCACGGCTTATAATTTCCCGAATGACAAGATGGACCATATCGGTATGGGGGTAGAGTATCAGGACGGCGATAAACCGAGTGGTGATTATGAGGTCAGTCGTCTGATGGGTGTGGTAGGAAATTTTAATTATGGGTATGATAACCGCTATTTAGTAGACTTTTCGGTTCGTAGCGATGGATCTTCTGTATACGGTTCATCTAAGCGGTGGGGGACGTTCGGTTCTGTAGGTGTTGCCTGGAACCTGCACCATGAGAAATGGTTGGCTGAAAATCCGTATGTAAATGAATTGAAAATCCGCGGTTCGTGGGGGACAACCGGTGGTCAGAATTTCTACCCTTTCCAGGCGATGATGATGTATTCGTATAAGGAATCGGCTATTGACGGATTGACCTATGATGATTATATCGGGGCGTTATTGAAGGCTTTCGGTAATCCGGACCTGAAATGGCAGCAGACAGAAAAGTTGAATGTTGGGGTTGATTTTACTTTATTGAACAGTCGGTTGAGCGGTTATTTCAATATTTATAAGGATGTATCGAAATCGGTATTGATTGATGTGTTGCTGGCTCCGTCTGTCGGTTTTGCTTCTTATAAAGACAACCTGGGCGAGATAGAAAATAAGGGATTGGAATTAAATCTCCGGGGTGTTTTGCTAAAGGATGCTGACAGACGTATGCAGTGGGATGTGTTCTTTAATATTGTGAAGAATAAAAACCGGTTGATGAAACTGAATGATGCACTGGCAGCTTATAACAAATCCCAGGATGATGAAATGAATGGGGAGATAGAGGAGGGGAAAACCAGAGCTCCCATGGTGCGTTATCAGGAAGGTAAATCCATCAATATGATTTGGGCGAACGAGTCCATAGGTATCGACCCTAATACGGGAGAAGAAGTATTTATTGCGCTGAATGGCGATAAAGTCAATAAATGGAGTACGGATAATTATAAACCGTTAGGATGCAGCGACCCGAAATTTGAAGGGAATTTCGGAACGATGTTTATGTATAAGGGTTTTCAGCTGAATGCTTATTTCCGTTACAGCTATGGTGCTGATGTGTATAATCAGACGTTAGTGGATAAGGTGGAAAACGTAGACCCGAAGGAGAATGCAGATCGCCGGGTGTTATACGATCGTTGGAAAACGCCGGGCGATGTGGCAAAATTCAAAGCCATCAGCAATACGGAGGCGACCATGCCGACCTCCCGTTTTATCGAGCAGGAGAATTACATTACCTTGTCGTCATTGAATCTTTCTTATCAGTTTGATGCGGGGCGTCTGCGGCATTATGGGATTGAGCGTCTGAAACTGTCGTTAATCGGTAATGATGTATTTCGCGCCTCGACGGTTAAAATGGAACGGGGTACCTCCTATCCGTTTGCCCGGAATTATTCTGTAGCTTTACAAGTAACCTTTTAATTAAGAAGCAAATGAAAAAGTTAATATATTTACCGGTATGTTTGGGGATGCTGTTTTTTTCCGCCGCCTGTGAGAATTGGTTTGACGTGTCTCCGAAATCGGATGTGAAGGCGGAAGATTTGTTCCAACAGGAAAGCGGTTTTCGGGATGTGTTGACAGGTGTCTATTCGTTGATGTCTGCTCCCGAAAGTTACGGACGTCAGCTTTCATTCGGCTATGTGGATGTGCTGGCGCAGTATTATAATATTTCCGGGAATACCCACCGGTATATCAAGACGAAAGATTATCTTTACAGGGAGCCTTATGATAAGGAGGTCTTATCTACGATTTGGAGCCGGCAATACAAGGGCATTGCCAATTTGAATGCTATGCTGATGTTTATCGATGAGCAACGGGGGGTATTTTCGGGTGATGAGGTGTATCGTATCTATAAGGGAGAAATTTTAGCTTTGCGCGGTATGCTTCATTTTGATATGTTGCGGTTGTTTTCCGCCTCTCCGGCAATAGACAAGGAGCGAAAAGCCATCCCTTATCTGGAGTCGTATACTAATCTGCCGCAGCATCAGCTGACGGTGGGAGCTGTTTTGGAGAAGGTCGTGAAAGATTTGAACGCGGCACGTGAATTGATGCGGGAGGTTGACCCCTATGGGCCGAATTATGCGAAACTGGAATCTTTGTATCGGAATCATCCGTTGTTGCGGAACCGGCAAAAGCATTTGAATTATTATGCCGTGACGGCTTTGCTGGCCCGGGTGCAACTGTATGCCGGCAATTTACCGGATGCTTTGGAAGCTGCCCGGGAGATTGTGGGAGAGCCGGGAAGTGAACCCGTCGCACCGTTTTCACTTACTACTGCGGCTGCAACCGATGAGCGTTTATTCGACAGTGAGTTGTTGTTTGCTTTGGAGGAAGGGAAAATGCAGGATAATATCGATGTTTATTTCGGGGAGTCGGTTATAAAAAACGGTATTACTAATAGTTCCACAGCTTTAAGTATCAGTATCAATAACCGGAACAAATTGTTTGCACAGCAAGATCCGGCGGATGATGATTATCGGTTGAAGTTGTGGTTTCAGGAAACCAATTCTGCTACTGCCGTCATGCCGGGGAAGTATGTCAATGTGGGTTGTATCCCTTTGATTCGTTTGTCTGAATTGTATTACATTGCTGCTGAATGTTCGGCCAATCAGGGATTAGCTTATCTGAATACTTTACGTGCCCATCGGGGATTGGCTGCGATGACAGAGGTCACTGACCTGCAAGCGGAGATTGCCAAGGAGTATAGCAAGGAGTTTATGTGTGAAGGGCAGATGTTTTACTACTATAAGCGTTTAGGACTGAAACGTATCGGGGTTTACCGGACGGTAGCGATTGAGCCGGAAGAGGTGTATGTGATACCCTTGCCGGATGATGAATTGGATTTTGGTTTAATAGAATAAAAATGCGGATTATGAAATATTTATATACGATAGTTATGGCAATGCTGGTGTTGGCATCTTGTTCGGAAAACGAACGTATGGTGTATACGGACACGCCTGGCATTTATTTCCCGGATTATGTAGTGGGGGCAGATAGTTTGGTGTATTCTTTTCGAATGAAAGACACGGACCGGGATACGATTCAGATTCATGTCAAGTTGTTGGGAGATTTGTTGGATGAGGCGGGGGAGTATGAAGTCATTGTTTCGGAAAATTCCTCGGCGGTGGCCGGAAAACATTATGAAACGCTGCAGCATCGGTTTACTTATGAAGCTGATAAATCGGTTTCTTCTTTTCCGGTGGTGGTAATGAAACCCGGAGCGGAATTGGATGAGGCAACTGTGATGCTGGAATTGTCGTTGAAAGCGACGGAAAGTTTATCGTTAGGGTATCCTGATCGGGTAAATATGCGTCTGATGATAACCAATCAATTGGTGAAACCTGCTTATTGGGATATGCCATTAGCTCTCTATTTCGGGGAGTATTCAAAAGTGAAGCATCAGCGTTGCATTTTACTTATGGGACATGATTTTCCTTTAACAAAGGAAGAGTTGATAGGATGGGGCGGATTGAATTATTACAGTTATTGGATGCAGCAGGGGCGTGTCGTGTGTGAGTATTATGCAACTCATACGGAATATGATGAAGATGGTAATTTGATTACAGTGTGGAATCCTTTCTAATTTGATGTATTATGATGAAAGTAATAAAATATATAGGAGTGGTATGCATGTTGTCTGTTTTGGCAGGATGTGTGGATGACAAAACGATTGATGAATTCAAGGTGTTGAATCAGGTCACGATAGAGGGGTTACAAGAGCGGTATTCTGTATTGTTATATAATCGTTTACAATGTACGCCGGTCATCCGGACTTCTCAAAATGACGAGAGTAATTTGTCCTACGTTTGGTATGCTTATACTACGACTACCCGTAATGAAGCAGACACATTAGGTCGGGAAAGGGAGTTGGATGTATTGGCAGAACCGTCCATTCTCACCCCTGGGGAAGCCTATACCCTGGCGTTGAAGGTAACAGATAATACAACCGGTGTTTTTTACCGGGAGGAAAGGGAACTTGAGGTGCGTACGCAGTTTACCAAAGGAACTGTTCTTTTGTGTGAAGAGAATGGTCTGGCGGAAGTTAATTTCATCCCAGATGATGAGAGTAATACGGTTCTTGAGGATGTATATGAAAGTGCCAATAAACAACTTTTGGGGAGAAATCCTACCCGGATATTCTCGGTGAATCCGAATGCTTATGCCACTTTTCTGAAACAGGAGTTGATTTTTTGCCGGGATGAAAACGGAGGTGTGGTGGCCAGTCCGCTTTCTTTTGAGAAAATCAAGACGATGAGGGAAGCCTGTGACCATCACTTCGAGGCATCGGAAATGAGTCCGGAATTGTATTATAAAGGGGGTATGATTGATTATATTATTGTGAATGGCATGGTTTGCAAGAGGGCTACTAATATGCAGGCAATCAATTGGGAACCGGGATTGGTATTGATGAACGAACCGCGGGAATATCAGGTAGCCCCCCATGTGTTGGCTGTCGGTTCTAATCCTGTGTTTTTCGATGAGCTGTACGGGCGTTTGATTGTGCATAATCCGTGGAATCAGGGGAGTCTGAAAACGTTTAGTAAAGCGGACAACGATCCGGGGATCTTTGATGGCAGCAATTTGGGGACGGGATTGGAGCTGAAATGCTGGGGTCCTCTTTCAGAAGCAAAGTTGGGAGCCTGGATGCTGTTGTTGAATAAAAAAGACGGCAAATACTGGATGTATAAGTTTTCTTTGTTGAATAACAGTTTCCGCAGCATCAGCAAGACGGAAGTCACTGCTGCTGTTGCACCTCATTTGCATGAAGCAATTGGATTTGCTGCGAATCCGGAATATGAGGATGTTTTGATGTACGCTACGGAAAATGCGGTCTATTCTTTTGCAGTAAATCAGTTGAATGCTTCTACAAGTTCATCATTGGAAGTTCTGCAAAAGGATATGCAGGCCATTGAAAATATGCAGGTAACCGGTATACAGTTTGTGGATATTACGGTGCCGGCTCCTACTGAGTCTGATCCTTCTGCAACCCGGATATCTCAACAGGTGCGTTTGGCTGTGCGGGATTTGAACCGTACGGAACGTCAGGGAGGGGTCGTATTCTACGAAGTTAATTCCACCGGTGGTATTCACTTGGACAGTGTGTTCAAAAAGACGGGTTTCTGTGATAAAGTCATCGATATTAACGAAAAATATGAGTAACGGAATGAAAAGGGTTTTAGCGTTATTGTATTTTGGGGTCCTGGCTATGGGGAGTATATATGCGCAAGGCATTGAATTTTTTCATGGCACCTATGAGGAAGCACTTCAGAAAGCCCGGGCGGAAGGAAAGCAAATCTTTGTAGACGTTTACACCTCTTGGTGCGGCCCCTGTAAAATGATGGCCAAGAATGTTTTTACTCGTCAGGAGGTTGGTGACTATTATAACAATAAGTTTGTTTGTTTAAAATTGGATGCGGAAAAAGAAAGTTCTCACGCTTTTTTTAAGCACTATCAGGCGAACGGTTATCCTTCCTTTTTTTGGTTGGATGCCCGAGGTAATTTATTGGATACTCGTACGGGTTCTGTTTCTCCGGAAGATTTTATCCGATATGCCGAAGAAGCTGCCAAGTCTGATTTAAGTGCCCGGTTGGAAATTGCCCGGAAACGCTGGGAAAGCGGTGAACGCTCTTTGGAGTTGGTACAGGAATATGTGGTAGAACTCCTCCAACGGATACATCCTGACCAGGTAAAGGATTGTCTGTTAAGCTATTTTTCTACCCTTACGGAAGAGCAGTTGCAGCAGAAGGAGAACTATTTGCTGATGCGGGGATTTATGCGCATTCCGGAAGATAATATTGTTTTCGGCTTTTTGAATCGGTATCCGGATATTTATCAGGGGTATGAAAAGGGAGATGATTTTTGGGTGAATATGTATCGTATGATGGTGCGTGCCGGCTCTGCTAATCTGAAGAATCCAGAAAAATACCGAGCCCACCTTGAAATGGTTCGTAAGACAAAATCGTGTTATGCACCGATGTATTTGGAGATTCTGGATATGGAACGAACCTTGTTTGAGAAAAACTTCCAACAAGGTATGGCTTTGGCCAGGAAAGTAGCAGATAAATATGGCGATAAACATCCTTATTTGTATCGTCAGTTTTTTTATACACTCATTATTGCTGGTTTTTTTGACGATTCTGTAACAGATCCGGAATTAATTGAACAAGCCATCGGGATGGCGGGAAAGGCGTTGGAGCATAGTCCTTGTAAGGAGACGTTGCTTTATCTAGCTGCTGCTCATGCCAAAAGTGGGGATTATAAGAAAGCTTATGAACTGATGGCCAGCGAGCCTTTTTTCCCTGCTCCTGTCCTTTCTACGGCACTTTATCCTTATCTGCATCTTCATGCCATTCACGGGCAATATTTAGATAAAAAATAAGGAGAACGAACTAATGCTTTGAAGACGTGTTTTCAGGAGAAGGTATTTTCTGAAACACGTCTTTATTTAGGGATATTCGAAAAAGTTTGTCCGATCAGGTCGGACGAGGGTGCTCCCTATGTTTTAATTGTAATTTCATAATAGATGATAAAAATTTGGCTGGTACTGTTTTAATCTTTAATTTTGTTTGGCTATGAGCGGTTTATAGATCTGTGCCGCTGTATGAATTCTTTTATTAGAATCGTTTTTGTTTTATGTCTAAATATTTTAGAATCAGAGGAATAGAAGAAGATGAGATTTTCCGTAATTTGTTTATAGATTACTATCCATCTCTGATTTCTTTTGCTTTATATTATGTGGGAGACAAAACTATAGCTGAGGATCTGGTACAGGAAGTATTTGTGAAGCTTTGGGAAACCCGGGAACGTTGGAGTGCTGTCGGTGATTTTTCTGCTTATGTCTATCAGATGGTCCGTTTTAAGTGTTTTAATTATTTACGGGCTGAGAAAATAAGAAATGAAGCAACGCGTTCTTTTACAGAAGAGGTAGATATTACTGAAATCAATAATTATATAGCAGAAGAGACTTTCCGTTTGGTAATGAATTCAATGGAGGATTTGCCTCCTGCTTGCCGGACAGTGTTTTCTTTAACATTAGAAGGTTATAGTGCTAAAGAAATTGCAGAAAAATTAGATATTGCAGTAGAGACCGTAAAAAAGCAAAAGCAGATAGCCAGGAAAATTTTAAAGGAAAAATTTGGAAAATTATTTCTTTTTCTTCCTGCTGTCCTGTTTTCTTAATTCGTTTGTTTTCCGCTATTTACTTTTATCTATCCAACGGTAAGAGCATTTATTTTCACTTTTAACAATTTTCTTTTACCTCCTTTTTGTTTTTGAAGTGTCGTATAAGTGTAATGAATAAATAAAGCTTCTATGGCAGAGTTTAAAAATTATAAGGAAGTTGCTTTTTTATTGTCGAAAGCTGTCCAGGGACAGTTGACCGAAAAGGAGGAGGAAATGCTTGGAAAGTGGCGACAGGAATTTCCGGAGAATGAACTACTGTATCGTCGGGTTCTGACTTCGGAGTTTATCATTTCGAAAAGTAAACAATGGGAACAGGTGGATTTGGTGATGGCCTATCTAAAGGTACGGCAAAAATGTGAACATCGCTTGAGGCGAGCCCGGTTGTTTCAAGTGACTGCTGTTGCTGTTTCGGTATTGTTGCTGTTGGTTAGCGGGCTTTTTTATTTTGTACTGCGGGATAAAAGTGATCGGTATCCGCTCGGGCTGATGACTGAAAATATTTTACCTGGAAATGTGAAAGCGGAACTGATACTTGCCGATGGAGAGCGGATTTTGTTAGGGGGCCCGGGCGTGGATTCGGTATTGATACAACCTGGTGCTGAAATACACACTGCTAAAGAACGTTTGAGCTATATCGGCCGGCAACAGACCGGGAAAATTCAATATAATATTTTACAAATTCCGAGAGGCGGAGAGTATTCGGTGACTTTGCAGGATGGTACGGTTGTGAATCTGAATTCGGCTTCCGAATTACGTTATCCGGTGCGATTTACAGGTACTGAACGGAAAGTATTTTTGACAGGAGAGGCTTATTTTCAGGTAGCAAAAGATAAAGAACATCCTTTTGTCGTGGTCACCGGAGAGGCGGAGATAGAAGCATTGGGTACTAGTTTTAATATTTATTCTTATGAAGAGGAGAATCGGATCGAGACGACTCTTGTCGAAGGTGCTGTCCGCTTTGCTGTTGCCGATCAAACGGTTATTTTGATGCCGGGTGAACAGGGGGTGGTTGGAACCGATGGTAATTTGGAAAAAAAGAAAGTAGATGTTTTCCCTTACATTGCGTGGAAAGAGGGAAAGTTCGTGTTTAGAAAACGCTCTCTGGAAGAGGTTATGCATATTATTTCACGTTGGTATAATGTAGAGGCGGTATTTCAAAATGAATCCTTGAAAAAAGTGTCGTTTTCCGGGAATCTGAAACGGTATGATGACTTTGAACATATTGTCAGTATGCTGGAAATGACAGGAGGAATCCGGTTCAAGGTGGAAGGGAGAAAGATCTTTATAACCGAAAAATAAACAGGACAGAGTATGTGGGTACTCTGCCCTTTCAAAACGGCAAGCGAGCCGCTTAGTGTTTAACTTAATTGTACAAATTTATGAAAAAAATGGAACATGTGATCTTCTTATGCCAGGAAGATTACTGGAAAGGTGTAGAAAGGTCGTGTTTTTTACATTTTTCCTGTTTTTCTTGACTTTTCCGATGTTGGCGAGTGCATATGCTCAATTGAGGAAAGTTTCTTTTGAGGTGCAGAATGTCAATCTGGCAGAGATTATTGCGATTCTGGAAAAATCTACGAATTACACCTTTTTGTATCAGGATGAACAGGTCGAGCAGGTAAAAAATCTCACTTTTCATTTTGTGGATGAAAAATTGAGCGATGTGTTGAAAAAATGTCTTGCAGGTACGGATTTGGATTATTCGATTGTAGATCAAACGGTAGTATTGAAGCTGAAAGACACCAAGCCACAGGAACAACCGCAGGTAAACAGTCACAAGGTGAGTGGTGTGGTAACGGATAAAAACGGAACACCGCTTCCCGGAGTGACGGTAATGATCAAAGGGATGACTACGGGAGTCGCGACGGATATGGATGGGAGATTTGTCCTTGAAATTCCGCAAGCCGAACAAATGGTACTTGTTTGTTCCTTTGTGGGGATGGAAACTCGGGAAGTGACCTGGCAGGGAGAAAAAGAGTTAACGGTTGTATTGACCGAAAAGATCGCTGAGATGGACGAGGTAGTGGTAACCGGTATTTACGAAAGGAAGTCCGAGAGTTTTACCGGTTCGGCAACTACATTCAAATCCGAGGAACTGAAGCGTATCGGAGGACAAAATGTGTTGCAGAGCTTGAAAACCCTCGATCCCTCGTTTACGATTATGGAGAGCCGGGATTATGGCTCCGACCCGAATCGTTTGCCCGATATCGAAATCCGTGGCAAGAGTAGTGTGATTGGGTTGAAAGAGGAATTCGGGACCGACCCGAACCAACCTTTATTTATTTTAGATGGTTTCGAGACCGATTTGAAAACAGTGGTGGATATGAATATGGATCGGGTAGCTTCGGTGACTATTCTGAAGGATGCCGCTTCAACGGCTATTTATGGTTCTAAAGCAGCCAATGGTGTGGTGGTGATCGAGACAAAGAAACCGGAGCCGGGTAAATTCCGGGTAACCTATAGCGGGAATTTGTATATATCGGTTCCGGATTTGTCAGATTATAATTTGATGAATGCGGAGGAAAAACTGGAGTTCGAACAGAAGGCCGGACGATATGTTTCGGCTATGGGGAATCCCGACGAACAACTTTTTTTGGATAGTTTATATAATATCAATCGTGCGGAGATTGCACGGGGGGTGAATACTTATTGGTTGGGTGAACCGGTACGGACTGCTGTTACCCATAAGCATAATATCTATGCTGAAGGAGGGGATGAGGCAATCCGTTACGGATTGGGATTTACCTACAATCGGACGAACGGGGTGATGGAACAATCCTGGAACGAGTTGATCGGAGCTAATTTTGATTTGACTTATCGGAAGGGGATTGCTTCTATCAGTAATAAAATGTCTTACGATTATTATAAACAAGAGGATCCCATTGTGTCGTTTGCAGATTTCGCGAAAGCCAATCCTTATTATAGAAAAGATGCGGGAAACGGAAAAATAGAGCGTTATCTGATAGATATGGATACTTATTCGGGAGTTTATCGGGTAGAGAATCCGATTTATAATGCAACGTTGAATAGTTTTAATTTGAGCGAACGGTCGAAGTTCGACAATAAGTTGAATGCAGAGTTACGATTTTTACCGGAACTGGTATTACGGGGACGATTTGGACTTGGTTTGAGCCAGACGAAATCGGATAATTTTATCTCACCCGGAGACCCGGTATATGATAATGTATCTTTCGATAAAAAGGGAGAGTATAAAAGTGGGGTGGGGAAGAGTTTTTATTATGACGGTGATGTTACCCTCAGCTACGGTAAAGTGTTAGGCGAAAAACATCAGGTAAATGCGGTACTGGGGGCACGTATGCGGTCGGATGAGGCAACTTCGGAGGAAAACACTTCACAGGGTTTTCCGATCGGAGATTTTAGACGTCCTTCTTTTTCAAGTGGTTACCTACAGGATGGCAAGCCGGTTTATGGTAAAACAGTCAGTCGTTCGAATAGTTTTTATTTTAACGGCGGATATTCGTTTGATAACCGTTATTTACTGGATGCGAATGTTCGTATGGACGGTACGTCTGTATTCGGTACAAACAAACGCTATTCGGAGACATGGGCTGTAGGGATAGCTTGGAATATACATAATGAAAGGTTTATGGAAAATTGTATTTGGCTCGATCGTTTGAAAGTGAGGGCTTCTATTGGTAATCCGGGTAATCAGAATTTTAGTTCTTATCAGTCTTATACTACATATGTGTTTAATAACGGGAATCAAAATCCATTTGGAACCAGTATGTTAGTGGCGAATTTTGGTAATCCTGATTTGAAGTGGCAAAAGACTCTGGACAAAAATATTGGTTTGGATTTGACTTTGTTGAACAACCGTTTAAATGTAAATTTGGATTACTATGACAAATTGACGGATCCTTTGTTAGCTGCAGTATCGGTGCCTTCGTCAGTCGGTTCGAAGAGAGTGATGACGAATGTGGGGAGCCAGCGGACTCAGGGGGTTAGCGGAACGGTGAAATATTCACCTGTTTATCATCCGGAAGAGCGGATAAATTGGACATTGAGTGCCAGTTTTAAACACCAGAAGGCGAAGTATGAAGATATTGGCAATAGCCTGGATCAATTCAATAAGGAGAATCTGAATACGAGCTTGGTACGGTATTATGATGGGGGAAGTCCTACGGCTTTGTGGGCTGTACGTTCGCTGGGGATCAATCCGTCTGACGGTCGTGAGTTGTTTTTGACCAAAGAAGGTACTTATACGTTTGAGTACGATACGGAGGATGAAGTGGTTGTCGGTAATTCCGAACCCAAATTAGAAGGTGTATTAGGTAGTACTTTATATTGGAAAGATTTTTCGTTCTCGCTTTATTTCAGATATAGCTTGGGGGCAGATGTGTTTACGGAGGCTACTTATAATAAAGTGGAGAATATTTCGTTGGCTGGCTTGAAAAGCAATCAGGACAAACGCGCTTTGCATGACCGTTGGCAAAAACCGGGGGATCATGCTAAGTTTAAAGGAATTTCACTAACCGAAACGACACCCATCTCTTCACGTTTTGTATTGCGGGAGAATTATATCAAGGCCGAATCCATATCGGTCGGTTATGATTTTGAATCGCAAGCAGTACAGAAACTGGGAATCCAGTCTTTGCGTTTACAAGCGAATACGACGGATTTATTCCGTATTTCTTCGATCAAGGAGGAGCGGGGAATTGAGTATCCGTTTGCCCGTTCGTTCTCGTTTTCATTGTCTGCAATGTTCTAAAAATGGAAGTTATGAATAGAAAATATATATTGATAGGATTACTTGTTTGTATAACGGGTATATTTTCGGGATGTCACTCTTGGTTGGATGTGCAGCCGGAAGATCAGGTGACCGACGGGCAGCTGTTCAGTACGGAATCAGGGTTTCGCACTGCTCTGAATGGAATTTATGTGGAATTGAGCAATAATGCGCTTTATGGAGGTGAATTATCGGTAGATGCCGTAGAGATTTTAGCGCAACGGTATGATTTTTCGGGGAATACGACAAATGCTTATCGGTTGGGAACATATAATTATACCATAGATTATGCGAAGAGTAAGTTCGCTGCAGTGTGGGAGAAAGCCTATTCGCTGATTGCCAATTGTAATAAATTATTGGAATATGCGGAAAAAAATGAGGAAGTGTTGACAGGAAAAATGCGGAAAATGATTATCGGTGAGGCGATGGCACTTCGTGCTTTTCTGCATTTTGATATGTTACGTTTGTTTGGACCGGTATATGCTACCAATAAAGCCGATTTGTCTATTCCTTATAATACGGTATATTCAATTTCGGCAACCTCCCTTTTACCGGCTACTCAGGTTGTGGAGAAAGTACTGAAAGATTTGGATGAGGCGGAACGTTTGTTAGGTGAGTCTGATCCGATTATTGAAGAAGGACCGCAAAACCAGGATTCGGAAGATGGGTTGAATTATTATACTTATCGTACACAACGCTTGAACTATTATGCGGTAAAAGCTTTAAAAGCAAGGGTATATTTATGGGCGGACAATAAGGCGGAAGCTTATCGGGAAGCAAAAGCCGTGACAGCTGTACAAGAACAATGGTTCCCTTGGACCGAACGCCGGGAGATTATGGATAATACGAGAAATCCGGACAGGATCTTTTCTTCAGAATTGTTGTTTGCAGCTTATTATAATGCACGTGAAGAGATTTTTACGAATTATTTCAGTCCCACTCTGGAGCCTGCACAAGTGTATTCACCTAAAAAACATATCGATGATTTATTTACTTGGGATTTGCTGGATTGGCGTAACAGACCGATTTGGTTGGAAGGCACTACCCGGGACTACAGGTGTTTCCATAAGTATGAAGACGTGTCGTCGACTGAGGTATGGACTAAGTTGATCCCTTTGATTCGGATGACGGAAATGTATTACATTATTGCAGAGACAGCCACGGATGAGACGGAGGCGTTGGATGCGCTGAATACCGTATTGTTTAATAGGGGAGTGAAAGAATTGGAGGATAAAACACAATTGGCCGGAATGCTTCGGGACGAATACAGGAGAGAATTTTTTGGAGAAGGACAGTTGTTTTTTTATTATAAGCGTTTGAATGTAAAAGTATTACATTCTTATTCGGAAAATGCCGACCTGGATATGGATGCAGCAAAATACGTCGTCCCGTTGCCATTAAGTGAAACCGATTTTCGTTAAAAGATGAGTTATGAAAAAGAATGTTATTTTTATATTGCTTTTGACAATATTGAGCAGTTGTAAATCAGAATATGAGGAATATAGCGGTACTGATGCCATTTATCTGAATGAGATATCGGATACGGTACGTTTTTCTTTTACTTATGTCGACAGTGAATATGAAACACAGGCACAGGATATTCATCTGAAGGTGATAGGTAAGGTGGCAGATTACGATCGTCCGGTGAATATAAAATTTACACCGGTAAATGCGGTGGAAGGTGTGGATTTTGAACCGTTGGAGAAAGAGTATGTGGTTAAGAAGGGAGAGGTTTCTCTTGTGATTCCTGTAACTATGATCCGGACGAAAGCCTTACAAACGGAAGAAAAGGGAATTGATATGGAATTATTGCCTAACGGGCATTTTACAACTTATTACGATTATGGTTCCAGCGATTCGACCTCTTGGGTAAAGACGCAGCGGTTAAAGCTGATATTATTGTTTTCGGAATTTATGAATGAACCGCCTTCGCAGTGGAATCCATATATGTTCGGTGAATTTTCGGCGAAGAAGTTTGCTTTGATTTGCGATGAAATGGATATTCCACGGGAAGAGTTTAATAAAAAATCCGAGGAGGCGGGTTATATACTTTCCCGCATGGGGTATATCGGATCGTATATGAAAAAATATCTGGCCGACGAAAAAGCGGCGGGCCGGACTGTTTATGAAGAGGATGGTATTACGGAAATGACAATGGGACCACAGGCCCAATAAATGAAATATGATGAGAAAGAATGTATATTTAATTGTATGGTTGATGACTGTTATACTTTATTCGTGTTACGATGATAAAGGAAATTACAGTTATGAGGATATCGATGAGATTTCTATTGCAGGAATGCCGGACACACTGGTGACGGTATTTAAAAATACAGATACACTAAAAGTTGTTCCGGAGCTGAAACACACATTGGCTGCCGGAAGCGGAAAGTATGAGTATACTTGGGTGGCTGTCGCGAAAGAGAATAAAACCGGTAATGAGTTCGAATATGAGATTGGTAAAGAGAAAAATTTGAATTATTTTATCGATTTACCATTGGGAAAATACGCTGTTTATTTGAATGTGTTGGACCAAGAGACAGAAGTGACTTGGCGGCAACATTTCGACATGGAGGTGATTATTCAGACAACTGAAGGTTGGTTGGTGCTGTGCGACGAAAAGGGCGAAGTACGTTTGGATATGATCTCTAAATACGGTAACCAGGAATTAATGATTCGCAATTTGCTCGACGATTATGCCCTGCCGAATAAAAAGGGACCGAAAAGTATAGTGTTAAATATAACAGGATCGGGAGATAAAATCATATTGATGACTGAAACAGGGGCTTGTTATTTGGATCCGGAAAGTTTGGCTTGGGAAGAAGCATTCGATTTGAAGTACGACATGGGGAAAATACCGGGAGTATTTGTTCCGACTGCTATGATTTGTCTTGATCCGATGTATGGCTCCGGTACATATCCTTGTTCGGTATTGTTGACAACGACCGAAGTGTATTGTAAAACATCGGGAAGAATTATTTATGAATTACCGAGAAATAATGTAGCTGGAGAAGAGAAGACCTTTAAGGTTGCTCCCTTTATCATTACATCGGCAGATGGAGTATGGGGATATTATGAACCACCGGTTATCCTTTATGATACGGACAACAGACGGTTTGTACAACTGGGGCTTGCCTGGAATGAAACATCCTGCCGTATACCCCCGGTTGCAAATGAGGTTTTTCCCATGGTAACAGGAAAAGAGTTTGTTTATGCTGCTAATACCAGACATGATGGTAACAGCTCGTATGTTATTTTGCGTGATGATACCGGAAAATTGTGGTTGCACGGGTTCGGTAATTTGTGGTATAATTCTTTCTCTCAGTTGAGTAATTATTATTACCGAATCGATGCTCCGGATATCGAACGTGCAGAATTGTTTGCTGTACACATGCATTATCGTTACCTCTTCTACGTTGTCGATAATATGATTTATCTGTACGATATGGCTTATAAAGAGTGGCGGAAACTGGATATATTGGACGGAGACGGGGAGAAAATAGATCTTTCCGGAGAGGAAATCACATTTATCAAATTTAACTGGTTCCAGTATGGTGAATACGGTAGGTTAGGATTGGATATGGAATACCGGTTGATCATCGGTTCGGACAAAGGTGGAGAGAATGGAGGTATGATTCGTATAGTGGATATTCCGGAGAGGATGAATGGAAAAGTGACCTTGTATAAAGAGTATAGCGGTTTTGCCAAACCGGTGGATATAGTTTATCGGGAAAGATATTGATGAGTGTGGCAGACAAGGTTGAGTGAACGAGGTTTCTTGTCCGTGTTTAGTTTAGAAAATCGCGATAAAGACATATTTTATCGCGATTTTCTTTTTCTTTTATCTGTTTCCGGCTTTCCGAAATCTTAAGGACTGGTGGGTTTGAATAGGTAACTTTCTGACAATCTTATCTTTTTTACAAAAAAAGTAGAAGGAACATTTGGTAGTTACTAGAATTGTAAGTACATTTGCACTCCATTTTGGAGAAAAGTATAATAATTTTAAAAGAGTACTTGTAAAATGCCTACTATTCAACAGTTAGTAAGAAAAGGAAGAGTAAAGATCGAGGACAAGAGTAAAGCTCCTGCTTTGGATTCTTGCCCACAGAGAAGAGGAGTTTGTGTACGTGTTTACACTACCACTCCGAAAAAACCGAACTCAGCCATGAGAAAGGTTGCCCGTGTTAGATTGACCAACGGAAAAGAAGTGAATGCTTATATTCCGGGAGAAGGCCACAACTTGCAGGAACACTCCATCGTATTGATCCGTGGCGGTCGTGTGAAAGACCTTCCGGGTGTGCGTTACCACTTGGTTCGTGGTACTTTGGATGCTGCCGGTGTTGCCGGACGTTGCCAGGGACGTTCTAAGTATGGTGCGAAAAGACCGAAACCGGGTCAGGCTGCTGCTCCAGCTAAAGGAAAGGGCAAGAAATAAAAATTAGTGATTAACAGGAATTGTGTTTATGAAGCGTTCCCGAAAAACAGTTGAGTAAATGGTTGGGAAACCGTTGAAGACCAAAAAGGGCAGCTTGACGAACAAATTCGTAAACGAAAAGAAATGAGAAAGACTAAACCAAAGAAGAGAATCCTGTTACCGGATCCAAAATTCAACGATGTACTGGTGACGAGGTTTGTTAATGACCTGATGGTGGACGGTAAAAAGACTGTTGCGTTCAAAATCTTTTATGACGCACTGGATATCGTTGAGGAAAAAATGGCAAAAAAAGAAGAGAAATCTGCTCTGGAGATCTGGAAGCAGGCATTGGAGAATATTACTCCTCAGGTAGAAGTAAAGAGCCGCCGTGTCGGTGGTGCTACTTTCCAGGTGCCTACTGAAATTAATCCGGCCCGTAAAAGAGCGATCTCTGTAAAAAATATGATCCTTTACTCCCGCAAGAGAAGCGGACACAGCATGGCTGAAAAACTTTCTGCTGAAATTATGGCTGCCTACAAAGAGGAAGGTGCTGCTTTCAAAAAGAAAGAAGATACCCATCGTATGGCTGAAGCTAACCGGGCATTTGCACATTTCAGATTTTAATTTAGAGGCGAAAAATAGATGGCTAAGAGAGATTTACATTACACAAGAAATATCGGTATCATGGCTCACATCGATGCCGGTAAGACTACAACGACCGAACGTATCCTGTATTTCACCGGTGTGAACCATAAGATCGGGGAAACGCATGATGGTACTGCAACGATGGACTGGATGGTGCAGGAACAGGAGAGAGGTATTACCATCACTTCTGCTGCTACCACTTGTTTCTGGAAATATCAGGGAAACGAATATAAAATTAATATCATCGACACTCCGGGACACGTTGACTTCACGGTTGAAGTAGAGCGTTCTCTTCGTGTATTGGATGGTGCGGTTGCATTGTTCTGTGCAGTAGGTGGGGTTGAAGCACAGTCTGAAACCGTATGGCGTCAGGCAAACAAATATGGTGTTCCGAGAATTGCTTTCGTGAATAAAATGGACCGTTCCGGGGCCGATTTCTTCAAAGCAGTTCGTGAAATCAAAGAGAAATTAGGTGCTAATCCGGTTCCTTTGGTACTTCCGATCGGAGCGGAAGATAACTATCAGGGTATTATCGACCTGGTAGAAATGAAAGCTTATGTTTGGGAAAACGGTGCTATGGAAGCTACCGTGAAAGAAATTCCCGAAAATATGATGGCTGAAGCTCAGGAATGGAGAGAGAAATTGGTAGAAGCTGCTGCTGTGCAGGACGAAGCTTTGATGGAACGTTTCTTTGAAGATCCGGACTCTATCACAGTCGAAGACCTGAAAGCAGTGATTCGGAAGGCTGTGATCGCCATGGACTTCTGTCCGGTGATGTGCGGTTCTTCTTTCAAAAATAAAGGCGTGCAGAACCTGTTGGATGCTGTGATCGCTTATTTGCCGAACCCGTTGGATATTCCGAACAGTAAAGGTACTGATCCCCGGACAGGAGAAGATGTACATTTCCCTGTAGATCCGGAGGCTCCGCTGTCGGCACTGGCATTTAAGATCGCTACCGACCCGTTTGTCGGCCGTTTGTGCTATACCCGTATTTATTCTGGTAAGATCGAAGCCGGTTCGTATGTTTATAACCCGCGTACCGATAAAAAAGAACGTATTTCCCGTCTGTTCCAGATGCACTCTAACAAGCAACAGCCGAAAGAAGTACTGGAAGCCGGAGATATCTGCGCTTGCGTAGGTTTCAAAGATATCCGTACCGGAGATACCTTGTGTTCTGAAGATAAACCGATCGTACTGGAGAGTATGACTTTCCCGGAACCTGTGATCGGTATCGCTATCGAACCGCTGACTCAGAAAGATACGGATAAATTAGGTATGGCTTTGGCTAAATTGGCTGAAGAAGACCCGACCTTCCGCGTGAAAACTGATGAAGATTCAGGCCAGACCGTAATCAGCGGTATGGGTGAGCTTCACCTGGATATCATCCTCGACCGTTTGCGTCGTGAATTTAAAGTAGAATGTAACCAGGGAGCTCCTCAGGTATCTTACAAAGAAGCGATTACTGTACCTGTCGATCATCGTCATGTGTTCAAAAAACAGTCCGGTGGTCGTGGTAAGTTTGCAGATATTATTTTCCGTATGGAACCTGCAGAGGAAGGTAAAGAGGGCTTGACTTTTGTGAACGAAGTGAAAGGTGGTAATATTCCGAAGGAATTTATCCCGTCTGTAGAAAAAGGGTTCAAAGAAGCGATGCAGAACGGTGTTCTGGCAGGTTATGCTTTGGAAGCTTTGAAGATCACTTTGATCGATGGTTCTTTCCACCCTGTTGACTCTGATGCGTTGTCGTTCGAAATGGCTGCTAAAATCGGTTATAAAGAAGCTGCTCAGAAAGCAAAACCGGTATTGCTGGAACCGATTATGAAGCTGGAAGTAGTTACTCCCGAAGACTTTATGGGTGACATCATCGCTGACCTGAACCGTCGCCGGGGACAGGTAGAATCGATGGATTCCCGTATCGGTGCCCGTGTGATTACGGCAAAAGTTCCTTTGGCAGAACAATTCGGTTATGTGACTGTATTACGTACCCTGTCATCCGGACGTGCAAGTTCTTCTATGGAATTCGATCACTATGCCGAAGTTCCGAAGAATATTGCGAGAGAGGTGGTTGAAAAAGCGAACGGACGTGTGGATTTAATCTAAAAATTAATGTCGGAGAGGTCTCTGGCCTTTCCGACCGCTTAAATATAATAAACAAAAAACATGAGCCAAAAAATCAGAATTAAGTTAAAATCTTACGATCACAACTTGGTAGACAAGTCGGCTGAAAAGATTGTTAAGACAGTGAAGGCTACAGGTGCAGTGGTTAGTGGTCCGATTCCACTTCCTACCCACAAAGGAGTATTTACTGTTAACCGCTCTACTTTCGTAAATAAGAAGAGCCGTGAACAATTTTTATTATGTACTTTCAAACGTCTGATTGATATCTATAGTTCTACTACAGGTACCATCGATGCGCTGATGAAACTTGAATTACCCAGTGGTGTTGAAGTTGAGATTAAAGTGTAGTTAACGGCGAAACCCTATGTCGTTAAAATGAAGAATTAACCTATTAAAAAAGAAATGAAATTACCAGGTTTAATTGGAAAAAAAGTCGGAATGACTTCCGTTTTCAGTGTTGAGGGGAAAAGTATCCCATGCACTGTTATTGAATGCGGTCCATGTGTCGTAACTCAGGTGAAAACCATAGAAAAAGACGGTTACGAAGCACTTCAGTTGGGTTTTGATGAGAAAAAAGAAAAACACACAACGAAGCAGCTAAGTGGACATTTTAAGAAGGCTGGCACAACTCCGAAACGTAAACTCGTTGAGTTTGCAGGATTTGCCGAAGAACACAAGTTGGGAGATGTAATCGACGTGACCATACTGGAAGGTACTGCCTATGTCGATATCGTCGGTACCTCTAAAGGTAAAGGTTACCAGGGCGTTGTGAAACGTCACGGTTTCGGTGGAGTAGGACAAGCTACCCACGGTCAGCATAACCGTCTGAGAAAACCGGGATCTATCGGAGCATGTTCTACTCCGGCACGTGTTTTCAAAGGAATGCGTATGGGTGGCCGTATGGGCGGAGACCGGGTTACTGTAGAGAACTTGGAAGTTTTGAAGGTAATTCCTGAAAATAATTTGTTGTTGGTGAAGGGATCTGTTCCCGGATCTAAAGGTTCATACGTAATTATTCAGAAGTAATGGAGTTAAGTGTACTAAACATTGCCGGACAGGAAACCGGCAGAAAGATAGTGTTGGATGACGCTATTTTTGGAATTCAGCCTAATGAGCACGCTATCTACCTTGACGTAAAACAGTTCCTGGCCAACAACCGTCAGGGTACTCACAAGTCAAAACAGCGGAATGAAATTTCCGGAAGTACCAAAAAGCTGAAAAAGCAAAAAGGTACCGGAGGTGCTCGTGCAGGTAGTATTAAGAACCCTGAGTTCAGAGGAGGAGGTCGTATTTTTGGTCCCGTACCGAGAGATTACAGCTTCAAACTGAACAAGAAATTGAAAAAATTGGCTCGTAAATCAGCTTTGGCTGTAAAAGCAAGTGCAAATGCTGTAAAAGTCGTTGAAGACTTCACCTTCGAAGCTCCGAAGACCAAACAAATGGTTGCTTTGATGAACAACCTGCAGGTAAACAACGGTCGTCTGTTGTTGGTATTGGGTAACGGTGTGAACGAAAATGTACTTCTGTCTGCCCGTAACTTGCAGAATGTGGAAGTGATGAGAGTTAGCGACATCGCAACTTACAACGTAATGAAGGCTAAAAACCTTGTTTTAGTTGAAAGTTCTGTAGAGGGCCTTAACGAAATGTTCAATCTTAACTAAACCAAGAAGAGATGGAAATTATTATTAAGCCCGTTTTAACGGAAAAGATGACAGCTCTCACCGATAAACAGCGTAAAGTAGCTTTTATCGTAGCAAAAGAGGCAAATAAGATTGAGATAAAGAAAGCAGTTGAAGCCATGTATGGAGTGAACGTATTGGCTGTAAATACCCAGCGTTATCAGGGGACGGCTAAATCCCGTTATACCAAGGCCGGTGTAATCAGCGGACGTACCAACTCGTTCAAGAAAGCAATTGTGACTTTAGCAGAAGGTGATAGTATTGATTTTTTTAGCAATATTTAAATAAGATGGCTGTAAGAAAATTAAATCCTGTAACGCCTGGACAAAGAGGAAAGGTAGTGAATACTTTCGAACAGGTGACTACAGATAGACCTGAGAAATCATTGTTGAGACCCTACAGCAAAACCGGAGGTCGTAATAACACCGGTAAGATGACAATGAGATATATAGGTGGTGGTCATAAACGCAAATACAGAGTAATCGACTTCAAACGCGAGAAGGAAAATATACCTGCTAAAGTAGCAAGTATCGAATATGATCCGAACCGCACGGCCCGTATTGCCCTGTTAGTGTATGCAGATGGTGAAAAACGTTATATCGTTGCCCCGATCGGTTTGACTGTCGGTCAGACCATCGAGAGCGGTAAAGGAGTCGCTCCTGAAATCGGGAATACGCTGTATTTGTCTGAAATCCCATTGGGTACAATCATACATAACATTGAGTTACGTCCGGGACAAGGAGCTGTAATGGCCCGTAGCGCCGGTTCTTATGCTCAGTTAGTTGCAAGAGAAGGAAAATATGCTTCTATCAAATTGCCTTCAGGTGAGATCCGTATGGTGCTGGTTACCTGTAAAGCAACCGTAGGTACTGTATCTAATCCTGACCATTCTCTGGAACGTTCCGGTAAAGCAGGGCGTACCCGCTGGTTAGGCCGTCGTCCTCGTGTCCGTGGTGTTGTCATGAACCCGGTTGATCACCCGATGGGTGGTGGTGAAGGCCGTGCTTCCGGAGGTCTGCCCCGTTCAAGAAAAGGCTTGCTGGCTAAGGGCTTGAAGACCAGAGCACCGAAGAAGGCTTCTTCGAAGTATATTATTGAAAGAAGGAAAAAATAACTGATTAAAACTTGATGTTATGAGTCGTTCGTTAAAAAAAGGCCCTTTTATTGATGTAAAGCTGGAAAAGAGAATCCTGGCAATGAATGAGACCAACAAGAAATCGGTTGTTAAGACCTGGGCTCGTTACTCCATGATTTCTCCGGATTTCGTAGGGCATACAGTAGCTGTACACAACGGTAATAAATTTATCCCGGTATATGTGACCGAAAATATGGTTGGTCATAAATTGGGTGAATTTGCACCGACACGTACATTTAGAGGTCACGCTGACAAGAAGAAAAAATAATAGCGTGATGATGTTGAACAAATGAAGATTGTATAAAATGGGTGCAAGAAAAAGAATAAAAGCAAATCAGATGAAGGAAGCCAGAAAAACAAAGGCTTTCGCTGTGCTGCATGATTGTCCTTCATCACCTCAGAAAATGAGATTGGTGGCAGACCTTGTACGGGGTATGGACGTACAGAGGGCTTTGGATACACTGAAATTTTGTCCGAAAGAAGCTGCTCGTAAAGTGGAGAAACTCTTACTTTCAGCTATTGCAAACTGGAGCGTGAAAAACGAAGGCCAGCGCGTAGACGATGCTGCTTTGTATATCAAAGAAATCTTTGTGGATGGTGCGGGTATTCTGAAAAGACTGCGTCCGGCTCCACAGGGACGGGCTCACAGAATCCGTAAAAGATCCAATCACGTGACTATCGTGTTGGGAAGTAAAACCGCCGTTGTTGAAAACACTGTAAAAGAGTAAAGCATGGGACAAAAATGTAATCCAATAAGCAATAGATTAGGTATCATCCGTGGATGGGATTCTAATTGGTTCGGCGGCAAGAATTACGGTGACAAACTGGTAGAAGATTACAAAATCCGTAAATACCTGAATGCCCGTCTTGCAAAAGCCGGAATCGCAAAAATCGTTATCGAGCGTACGCTGAAGCTCATCACTATCACGATCAATACCGCCCGTCCGGGAATTATTATCGGTAAAGGCGGTCAGGAAGTGGATAAACTGAAAGAAGAGCTGAAGAAAATTACCGATAAAGAGGTTCAGATCAATATCTTCGAGATCAAACGTCCGGAATTGGATGCTGTGATCGTTGGAAATAACATAGCTCGTCAGTTGGAAGGCCGTGTAGCATACCGCCGGGCTATCAAAATGGCAATCGCTTCAACTATGAGAATGGGTGCCGAGGGAATCAAGATCCTGATTTCAGGACGTCTGAACGGTGCTGAAATGGCACGTGCCGAGATGTTCAAAGAAGGAAGGACTCCGCTGCACACTTTCCGTGCTGACATCGATTTTGCACAGGCAGAGGCCCTGACCACTTATGGTCTGTTAGGTATCAAGGTATGGATCTGTAAAGGTGAAGTTTATGGAAAACGTGAACTCGTTCCGAACTCACTGCTCCAGACCCGTGACAACAGCCGTCCTGCATCAGCTGGTAAAGCTGACGGGAAAAAAGGCGGTTTCAGAAAGAAGAAAAAGTAAGTAGTCTTTTAATTTAATAAACGAAGAGCTATGTTACAGCCGAAAAGGACTAAATTTAGAAGAAGCCAGAAAGGTAGGATGAAGGGGAATGCCCAGAGAGGTAATCAACTTGCATTCGGATCTTTCGGTATTAAGGCGTTAGAAGAAAAATGGATCGAAGGACGCCAGATAGAAGCTGCCCGTGTTGCAGTAACCCGTTACATGCAACGTCAGGGACAGATTTGGATTCGTATATTCCCCGATAAACCGATTACCAAAAAACCTGCCGAGGTACGTATGGGTAAAGGTAAAGGTAACCCAGAGGGATTCGTAGCACCTGTAACTCCGGGAAGAATTATTTTCGAGGCTGACGGTGTTCCGTATGCAGTGGCAAAAGAGGCTTTACGTCTTGCAGCACAGAAATTACCTATTACGACAAAGTTTGTGGTTAGACGTGATTATACAGAAGAATAGTCTTCCGGCTATTAAGTTTAAAAATTAATTTGTCAGAGAGATGAAAAATTCAGAAATTATTGAAATGACCACAGCTGAACTTATTGAACGGGTAGAGACTGAAAAAGCAGCCCTCAATAAGATGACGATGAATCATACCATTACGCCGATGGAAAACCCGATGCAGATTCGTGCTGCCCGTAAAACCATCGCTCGTATGATGACAGAAATACGTAAGAGAGAATTAACTGAAAAGAAGTAAAGCAATGGAAGAAAGAAATCTTAGAAAAGAACGTATCGGTCTGGTACTGAGCAATAAGATGGATAAAACTATCACCGTTGCTGTACATTTTAAGGAGAAACACCCGATTTACGGTAAGTTCATTAAAAAGACCAAAAAGTTCACCGCTCATGATGAAAAGAATGAGTGTAATATCGGTGATACCGTGAGAATTATGGAAACCCGTCCTTTAAGTAAAATGAAGAGATGGAGATTAGTTGAAATCATTGAAAGAGCGAAGTAATCATGATACAACAGGAAACCAGATTAACAGTAGCAGACAACAGCGGTGCTAAAGAAGTGCTTTGCATCCGTGTTCTTGGAGGTTCCAAGAAAAGATATGCACGCGTAGGCGATAAAATCGTTGTTGCTGTAAAAAGTGCCCTGCCTAGCGGTGAAATTAAAAAGGGTACTGTCAGCAAAGCTGTGGTTGTACGCGTAACCAAGGAATACAGACGTCCCGATGGTTCTTATATCCGTTTTGACGACAATGCCTGTGTATTGTTGAACAATGCCGGTGAAATGAGAGGAACCCGTATCTTCGGACCTGTAGCCCGTGAAGTTCGTGAAGGTTATACGAAAATCGTTTCGTTAGCCCCGGAAGTACTTTAATGTCAAATGTCGAATGTCAGAAAGTCGAATGTTCGGGAATGAGAATTTTTAAACTCTTGACTTTTGGACTTTCGACAATTAAAAAAGTAAAGAGATGAATAGAAAATTTCATATTAAAAAAGGCGATTTAGTACAGGTGAACGCTGGGGAAGATAAAGGCAAACAGGGAAAGGTACTGGAAGTTTTTCCGGATAAGGAAAGAGCGATCGTTGAGGGAATCAACATGATCAGCAAACATACCAAACCGAATGCTAAATATCCGCAGGGTGGTATCATCAAGCAAGAAGCTCCGATCCACATCTCTAACCTGAACGTGATCGATCCGTCTACCAACAAACCGACCCGTATCGGCCGTAAAAAGGACGAAAAAGGTAACTTGGTGAGATATGCTAAAAAATCAGGAGAAATCCTGAAATAAGACCTGATTTACGATTCCGGATTTACGATTATAGTGAAAAAACACTCTGATCGTAAATCAATATCGTAAAGCAAGAATAAAAATGGGATTTACGAAGTGATATAATCCAAAATATTTTATACCTTTGCCGCCTGAAAATCTGATTTTTCGGTCGACTATTGTGTGTAAAATCGTCAATCGTGAATCAAAATTATAATTAAATAGATGAAATACGTACCAAATCTTAAAACAAAGTATAACGAAGAGATTGTACCGACTTTAATGAAAGAATTCGGATACAAGTCAGTTATGCAGGCTCCCCGGCTGGAGAAGATAGTAATCAATCAGGGAGTGGGTTCAGCTATTCAGGATAAGAAGATCCTGGAGTTTTCATTGAATGAGATTACCGCGATAACAGGTCAGAAAGCTGTTGTAGGTAAATCGACAAAAGACGTATCTAACTTCAAATTGCGTAAAGGCATGCCGATCGGTGTGAAAGTGACTTTACGGAAAGAACGTATGTACGAATTTCTGGAAAGATTGATCTGTAGTGCCCTGCCGCGTATCCGCGACTTCAAGGGGATCAACAGTAAGCTGGACGGAAAAGGCAACTATACATTAGGTCTTGAAGAGCAGATCATATTCCCTGAAATTGTGATGGATTCCGTTCACAAAATCATGGGTATGAACATTACATTTGTGACTTCGGCTAATACCGACGAAGAAGGTTTTGCTCTGCTCAGAGAGTTTGGATTACCGTTTAAAAAGAACTAAAAACAAGCGAAATGGCAAAAGAATCAATGAAAGCCCGTGAGGTGAAGCGTGCAAAATTGGTAGAAAAGTACGCTGCGAAACGAGCAAAATTAAAAGAGGAAGGTGACTATGCTGCACTGAGTCTCCTGCCTAGAAACTCGAATCCGATCCGTTTGCACAACCGTTGCAAACTGACTGGACGTCCCAGAGGTTATATGAGACAATTTGGTATCAGCCGTATCCAATTCCGTGAAATGGCTTCACAAGGGTTGATACCGGGAGTTAAAAAGGCTAGTTGGTAATATTAAAAAAAACGAAAAGAGATGACAGATCCAATAGCAGATTTCCTTACCCGCATTCGGAATGCGGTAAGTGTTGGTCATAAAGTGGTTGAAATCCCGGGTTCTAAAATTAAACTCGAAATGACCAAAATCCTGAAAGAAAAAGGATATATCCTGAATTATAAGTTCGAACAGGAAGGTGCAAGAAGCAATATCAAAATTGCATTGAAATATCATCCCGAGACAAAAGTACCGGCTATCAAATCACTGGTACGTGTGTCAAAACCGGGTTTACGTCGGTACACTAATGTGGAAGAAATGCCACGTGTATTGAACGGACTGGGTATTGCCATTTTGTCTACCTCAATGGGATTGATGACTGACAAAGAAGCTCGCCAGCGGAATGTAGGCGGTGAAGTATTGTGTTATGTGTATTAATTTTAAAGTGAAGAAGAAATGTCACGTATAGGGAAATTACCGATTCATATACCACAAGGAGTTACTGTAGCAGTAAGTCCTGATAACACCGTCACAGTCAAAGGTCCGAAAGGACAACTTTCTCAGCAGGTAAGTGCTGATCTGACTGTTACCGTTGAAGAGAACGAAGTGCATGTAGCACGTCATACAGAAGATAAAGAACACAAAGCACAGCATGGTCTGTACCGTGCATTGCTTCATAATATGGTTGTAGGTGTTTCTGAAGGTTATACCATCAAACAAGAATTAGTAGGTGTTGGTTTCCGTGCTAACGCTGAGGGTCAGGTTCTCGAACTGGGACTGGGATATTCTCACTCTATCTTCTTGCAATTACCGGCAGAGGTGAAAGTTACAGCCGTAACTGAAAAACGTGCTAACCCGATTATTACGCTCGAAAGCTGTGACAAACAGTTGATCGGTCAGGTAGCTGCTAAAATCCGTTCTTTCCGTAAACCTGAGCCTTACAAGGGTAAAGGTATTCGCTTCGTTGGTGAAGTGGTTCGCCGGAAAGCAGGTAAGTCAGCTAAAGTTTAATTACTAAAGGAAGTAAAAAGTTATGGCTTTAACGAAAGAAGAAAGAAGATTAAGAATAAAACGGAGAATTCGGAAGATTGTCTCCGGGACAGCTGAACGTCCACGTATGAGCGTTTATCGTTCAAATGCGCAGATATCTGTACAGCTGATCGACGATAAAGCAGGTAAGACTTTATTATCTGTTTCATCTTTGTGCAAGGAAATTGCTGAGAAGAAAGGCAACAAGACCGAACAGGCTGCTTTCGTAGGGGCTGCTGTAGCAGAAAAAGCTAAAGCTGCCGGTATCGAAGCTGTTGTTTTCGACAGAAACGGTTATTTGTATCACGGTAGAGTAAAAGCATTAGCTGATGCTGCCCGTAACGGAGGTCTTAATTTTTAATAAGTTAGCAGAATGGAACAAAAAGTAAATAATACTGACTTGGAATTAAAGGACAGATTGGTAGCTATCAATCGTGTGACCAAAGTTACAAAAGGAGGTCGTACATTCAGTTTCGCAGCTATCGTTGTGGTAGGTGACGAAAACGGAATCGTAGGCTGGGGATTAGGAAAAGCAAACGAGGTGACTACAGCTATTTCTAAAGGAATCGAAGCTGCTAAAAAGAACCTGATCAAAGTACCTGTATTGAAAGGAACTATTCCTCATGAGCAGGTAGCTCGTTTCAGCGGTTCTGAGGTTTATATGCAACCCGCTTCTTCCGGTACCGGGCTGGTAGCCGGAGGTGCTATGCGTGCTGTTTTGGAAAGTGCCGGTATTCACGACGTATTGGCTAAAAGTAAAGGTTCGTCCAACCCTCACAACTTGGTAAAAGCTACGATAGCTGCATTGAAAGAAATGCGTGATGCCCGTACGATTGCCGCTCAGAGAGGCATTAGTCTGGATAAAGTGTTTAACGGTTAATATTTGAGGATCATGGCAAAGATTAAAATCACACTTGTAAAAAGTAAAATCGGTAGCGATAAAACTCAGGTAGGCACTATTCAGGCTTTGGGATTGAAGAAAACCAACAGCAGTGTTGAGAAAGAAGCTACTCCGCAGATACTGGGAATGGTGGCAAAAATCAGCCATCTGGTTCGTGTGGAAGAAGTAAAATAAGTATAAACATTTTAAGAACGAAATAAAATGGATTTAAGTAGCTTAAAACCGGCCTGCGGATCAACTCATCACGAAAAAAGAATTGGTCGCGGACAAGGTTCCGGAAAAGGAGGTACTTCTACAAGAGGACATAAAGGAGCTAAATCAAGATCGGGTTACCATACGAAGATTGGTTTTGAAGGTGGTCAGATGCCTCTGCAGAGACGTGTACCGAAATTCGGCTTTAAGAATATCAATCGTGTAGCCTATAAAGCTATCAATGTAAGCATGTTGCAGGCTTTAGCTGAAAGAGATAATCTGGAGAAAATCGATCGGGATATTCTGATTGCAGCCGGATTGCTCAATAAGAATGAATTGTTGAAAGTTTTGGGTGACGGCTCAATCAGTGCTAAACTTGAAATTACAGCAAATGCATTCTCTAAGTCAGCGATTGCTGCGATCGAGGCTGCCGGTGGCTCTGTAGTCGTTTTGTAAAACAAAACGAGTTTATAAAGTTCATAAGGTTCATAAGTTCATAAGGTAATTTTAACTTTGTAACTTTTAAACTTTATAAACTTTATAAACTTATAAATAAAAGAACTTATGAAGTTATTTGATACATTAAAGAACATTTGGAAAATTGAGGAATTGAAAACCCGGATTCTGACAACACTCGGGTTGATTCTCGTTTACAGACTTGGAACAGAGGTGGTACTACCGGGTATCGACCCTGCCGGATTAGCCGCTTTAAAACAGCAGACTTCGAGTGGTGTGCTGGGATTGCTGGATATGTTTTCGGGAGGTGCATTTTCGAATGCTTCGATCTTTGCCTTGGGAATTATGCCCTATATCTCTGCTTCTATCGTAGTTCAGTTACTGGGAATTGCGGTTCCTTATTTTCAGCGTATGCAGCGTGAAGGGGAAAGTGGACGGCGTAAAATCAACCAGATTACCCGTTATCTGACCATTATCATTCTGATATTACAAGGTTCTGCGTATCTTACCAACTTGCATGCACAGATTCAGCCCGAATTCTTTTTGATAAAAGGGGCTTTCTTTACAATCTATTCCGTAATTATCCTGGCTGCGGGCTCTATGTTCGTTTTGTGGTTGGGTGAAAAAATTACAGATAAAGGTATTGGAAACGGTGTTTCTATCATTATCATGATTGGTATTATCGCCCGTCTGCCGTTCGCATTCTTTGCCGAACTGACTTCGCGTGTTAGTCAGCAAGGTGGCGGATTGGTGGCATTCCTGATCGAGATTATTCTGCTGTTTTTCGTATTCTGCGGTACGATCCTGCTGGTACAAGGAACCCGTAAGGTGCCTGTACAGTATGCAAAACGTATTGTCGGAAACAAACAATATGGTGGAGTACGTCAGTATATCCCTCTGAAGATTAATGCTGCAGGGGTTATGCCGATCATTTTTGCTCAGGCAATTATGTTGTTACCGATTTCTTTTGTGAATTATGCAGCTTCTGAATCGTTATCCGGTTTTGCAACTGCTTTTTCTAATTTCACCGGTTTTTGGTATAACTTCACTTTCTTTATCCTGATTGTGGCATTTACGTATTTTTATACGGCGATTACGGTTAATCCGATGCAGATGTCCGAGGATATGAAGAAGAACGGTGGATTTATTCCCGGTGTGAAACCCGGACGGAAAACAATGGAATTCCTGGATACCATTATGTCACGGATTACTTTACCGGGATCTATATTCCTGGGAATAGTTGCCATATTACCGGCTTTTGCAACCATTGCCGGAGTGAACCAACAGTTTGCTCAGTTCTATGGCGGTACTTCCCTGTTGATTTTGGTCGGAGTTGTTTTGGATACTCTACAACAGATCGAGTCGCATTTGTTGATGCGTCATTACGACGGATTGATGAAAACAGGACGAATTAAAGGGAAGACTCCCGGTGGACCGGCTGCCTATTAATAGTGAATGAGTTGCTAAGTTACTGAGTTCAGAAAAACTTAGTAACTTTGTGACTCAGTAACTTAGAAACTTGAAATATTTTTTGTAATTTTGCGGCATGATTTTTGTAAAAACCGGAGAAGAGATTGAACTGTTAAGAGAAAGCAACCGATTGGTAGGGATGACTCTGGGCGAGATGGCAAAGCATATTCGTCCGGGGATTTCTACATTAGAGCTCGATCGTATTGCAGAGGAGTTTATTCGTGACCACGGTGCAGAGCCCGGATTTTTGGGTTACGGTGGTTTTCCGAATACGCTTTGTATTTCTGTAAATGACGTTGTCGTGCACGGTATTCCCTCTGAAAAATGTGTTTTACAAGAGGGGGATATTGTTTCCATCGATTGTGGCACTTTGAAGAACGGTTTTTACGGTGATAGTGCCTATACCTTCGAGGTTGGGGAAGTGGATGAAGAAATCCGGAAGTTATTGCGGGTGACGAAAGAAAGCCTTTATAAAGGAATCGGAAAAGCTGTTGCGGGTATGCGGATCGGAGATATAGGACATGCAGTGCAATCCCATTGTGAGGCCGAAGGTTATTCGGTGGTGAGGGAGATGGTAGGACACGGAGTCGGACACGATTTACACGAAGAGCCTCAGGTGCCTAATTATGGCCGTCAGGGGCAGGGGGTAAAACTGAAAGAAGGGATGGTGATCGCAATCGAACCGATGATCAATTTGGGTAAAAGGCATATTTATCAGGAAGCCGACGGATGGACGATCCGGACAAGGGACAAAAAGCCGGCAGCTCATTTCGAGCATACCGTAGCCGTAGGGAAGAATAGTGCGGATATTTTGTCTACGTTCGAATATGTCGAGCAAGTATTGCATAAATCGTAAATCATAAATCATAAATTAATTGTTTATGGCAAAACAGCCGTCAATAGAGCAGGATGGAGTAATAACAGAAGCATTGTCGAATGCCATGTTTCGGGTAGAATTGGAAAATGGACATGTGATTACAGCCCATATTTCCGGCAAGATGCGTATGCATTACATTAAGATACTTCCTGGCGACCGGGTACGTGTGGATATGTCCCCTTACGACCTGACAAAAGGTAGAATTACATTTAGATACAAAAACTAAAATTTAATTTTTGATTTACGGTTTTTGATTTCGGATTTAGCTGTATGGCTTTTGATTGAAAATCGTAATGCGTAGATCATGAATCATAATAATTCAAATTAAAGGACCATGAAGGTAAGAGCGTCAATCAAGAAACGTAATGACGATTGCAAGATTGTAAGAAGAAAAGGCGTTTTGTACGTCATTAACAAAAAGAACCCTAAGTTTAAAATGCGTCAGGGTTAATCATTAATCTAGTTAAATTAAAAAAGATTTATGGCAAGAATCGTAGGTGTAGATTTACCCTCAAACAAAAGAGGAGAAATAGCCTTGACCTATATCTATGGTATAGGTAGAAGTAGTGCACGTGCTATCCTGAGTGAAGCCGGCATCGATTATGACCTGAAGGTGAAAGACTGGAACGACGACCAGCTCGGGGCTGTACGAAAAATCATTGGAACAGAGTACAAAGTCGAAGGTGAGTTGAGATCAAGCGTTCAGATGAACATCAAACGACTGATGGATATCGGTTGTTACCGGGGTATCCGTCACCGTTTAGGACTGCCCGTAAGAGGACAGAGCACGAAGAACAATGCCCGTACACGTAAGGGTAAGAAGAAAACTGTTGCTAACAAGAAAAAAGCAACTAAATAATTGAGTTGAATTATGGCAAAGAAGTCTACATCAAGTAACAAGAAGCGGCTGGTTAAAGTAGAAGCCGTGGGACAAGCACACGTTCATTCCTCATTTAACAACATCATCATTTCTTTGACCAATTCTACTGGTCAGGTGATTTCATGGTCTTCCGCCGGAAAGATGGGTTTCAGAGGATCTAAAAAGAACACTCCGTATGCAGCTCAGATGGCAGCTGCCGATTGCGCTAAGGTCGCATTCGATCTGGGGATGCGTAAAGCTAAAGTATATGTTTCCGGTCCGGGTAATGGCCGTGAATCAGCCATTCGTTCTATTCACGCCAGTGGTATCGAAGTAGCTGAAATCATCGATGTTACCCCGCTTCCACACAATGGTTGCCGGCCTCCGAAACGCAGAAGAGTGTAATAAAGCTAAAAGCTAAAAGCGAAATGCTAAAAGCAAGAAAAGGCCGAAAGCCTGTAGCTTATAGCTTGTAGCCTATAGCTTATGAATGTTGTGTAAATTTAAAGAATAGAAACAAATGGCTAGATATACAGGACCTAAGTCTAAAATAGCAAGAAAGTTCGGTGAGCCTATTTACGGACCGGATAAGGCACTGGAACGGAGAAATTATCCGTCAGGACAGCACGGTTTGGCTCGTCGCAGAAGAAAAATCTCTGAATATGGTGTTCAGTTGAAAGAAAAACAAAAAGCAAAATATACCTATGGTTTACTGGAAAAACAATTCCGTATCCTGTTTGAAAAAGCAGAACGTGCAGGAGGAGTTACCGGTGAAGTATTGTTGCAGATGCTCGAATGTCGTCTGGACAATGTCGTATACCGTTTAGGTATTGCTCCTACCCGTGCTGCAGCACGGCAATTGGTTTCTCATCGTCATATCACGGTGAACGGTGGTGTTTGTAACATTCCCTCAGCAGCTGTTAAAGCTGGGGATGTCGTTGCAGTACGTGAGAAATCCAAAGCTCTTGAAGTGGTAGCAGATAGCCTGCGTAGTAACCGTGTCAGCAAATATTCCTGGTTGGAATGGGACGGAGCTTCTATGAGTGGCAAACTGTTGAACGTGCCGGAAAGAAGCGATATTCCGGAAAACATTAAAGAGCAGTTAATCGTAGAATTGTATTCTAAGTAAAAAAAATTAAAGATATTTATGGCAATATTAGCTTTCCAGAAACCGGACAAAGTAATCATGCTCGAATCGACAGACAAATTCGGAAAATTCGAATTTCGTCCGTTAGAGCCAGGTTACGGAATCACAATTGGTAATCCGTTACGCAGAATCCTACTGTCTTCATTGGAAGGCTTCGCGATTACCGGAATCAAAATACATGGTGTAGAACATGAGTTTGCCACCATCCCCGGGGTGATCGAGGATGTTACCGAGATTATCCTGAATCTGAAGCAGGTTCGGTTCAAGAGAAAAGTGGAAGATGTAGAGGATGAGAAGCTGACGGTTCTGATCAACGGTCAGGAAGCTTTTAAGGCAGGGGATATCAACAAATTCCTCACAGGATTCGAGGTGCTCAATACTGAACTCGTCATCTGCCATATGGACCCTTCTGTTAATTTCCAGATGGAAATTACGATCCAGAAAGGGCGCGGTTATGTTCCTAGTACAGAAAATATGCCGGCAGAGGCCGAAGCGGGATTTATCCCTATTGATGCCATTTATACTCCGATCCGGAATGTAAAATATGAAATTGAGAACTATCGTGTAGAAGGTAAAACCGACTATGAAAAGTTGTTGTTTGAAATTGAAACCGATGGCTCTATCGCTCCTACCGATGCTTTGAAAGAGGCTGCGAAAATTCTGATTCATCACTTTATGTTGTTCTCGGATGAAAAGATTTCTTTGGAATCTGAAGACAAGTACGGTAATGAGGAATTCGACGAAGAAGTGCTTCATATGCGTCAGCTGTTGAAGACTAAATTAGTCGATATGGACTTGTCAGTGCGTGCATTGAACTGCCTGAAAGCTGCCGAAGTAGAAACACTCGGGGAATTGTGCCGCTTCAATAAGAACGACCTGTTGAAATTCCGCAACTTCGGTAAGAAGTCGCTGACCGAACTGGAAGCTCTGTTGGAAAATAACAACCTCGAATTCGGTATGGATGTTACAAAGTATAAATTAGATAAGGAATAACATCATGAACCATAAGAAGAAATTTAATCATCTGAGCCGGACCAGTGCACATCGGAAAGCCATGTTGTCCAATATGGCCGCTTCTTTGATTCTCAACAAGAGAATCAGCACGACAGTGCCTAAGGCTAAAGCGCTCAAAATATATGTTGAGCCTCTGATCACTAAAAGTAAAAACGATAACACCAATTCTCGCCGTGTTGTATTTAGTTACCTCGGACAGAAAGAAGCCGTTACCGAATTGTTTAGCGAAGTCGCACCGAAAATCGTGAATCGTCCGGGAGGTTATACCCGTATTCTGCGTACCGGTAATCGTATCGGTGATAACGCTGAGACTTGTATTATCGAATTGGTAGACTTCAATGCCACTTATACTGAAGTTAAACAGGAAGTGAAGAAAACAACTACCCGTCGTCGTCGTTCTTCAGGCGCTAAGAAAGCTGAAGCTACCGGGGCTGCAGTAGTTGAAGAAGCTCCGAAAGCAGAAACTCCTGCAGAGGAAGCTCCTAAGGCTGAATAATTCTTTTACAGGAATTCAGATAGAAGGCGGATCCTCAGGATCTGCCTTTCTTTTTAAATACAAAGCCATGAAAATCTTCTCTCTTTTTTTCTTGCTTTTATTTTTTTTCGCTTGTACGCAGCAGCAAAATGACAGCGAAGTGATTTTAGCTGCAAGTCCGGAACAAACGCTGGATTTGGATGGTGAAATATTACCTATACAGGAATTGATACCGATGAGTATCTGCCGTCTCGATACTTTTTTGGTGATTCTGAATATGGAGGAAGAGAAAATAGTGAGGGTGTATCATGCGGATACCTACCGTTTTTTAGGGGCCTTTCTGGAAAAGGGAAGAGGGAGCGATGAAGTGATTACCTGCCGTAAAATATGGGCAGCTCCCTGGAAAGGTAAAATGAGATTATGGCTACAGGCTCCGTTGAATTTTGTCGGAGTCGTCGATTTGGAAAGTTCATTAAAAACAGGTAAACCTTGTTGGAAACAACAGTATAAATTGGGGAGGTACGTAAAAAGTGATCATTTATACCGTTCAGTTTTTCCTTTGAATGATTCTGTTTTCTGGATATCGTGTGCCGAAGAACCTTCGTGGCTTTACCCGGAAGGGACATTGAAAAAAAATCCGGATGGTAGTTATACCGTTATTTCTGAAAAAGGGATGCAGAGTTTTCCTCCGAAAAACTTGTATTGGCTGGAATTCAATTACGCTTCTTCTCAGGCACAAGATACTATTTGGTATACGTCTTATACCGATTTACAGTATTTCGACCGGATTTTTTCAACCGAAGAGGCGATGTCACCGGATCAGCATAAGATTGTCGTGGCTTTTCGGCTGATGAATCAGATGTTGTTCTTTGACCGGAAGAAGCTTACTTCAAAGTGGCTGACTACTTCGACTGAATTACCTTTGCCCCACACAACCGATGGACAACATTATTCCGGGGTTTGCTGTACCGATAAGACAGTACTTGCATTTCGGGCTTTTCCTTTGCATCCGGATGGCAGAAAAAGAGAACGTAACATCTCCGTCTTTGACTGGAACGGCAAATTCAAATATCTACTGAATATCGAACACCCCCTGAAAGCTCCTTTTTTCGATGCAGAAAAGGGATTTCTTTATGCTACGGACGATGAAGACCGTATCCGGAAGTATGCTGTCGGGGAATTTCTTTAATCACATCGGAAATTATATATTTGCTCATTATAATTAAAACCGGATTTATGAAGATTTTCTACCTGCTTTTTCTAGTTTTTCTTTTTATGAGTTGTGCAGAACGGGGTAATGAAGAGAAGAAAGTAATGATTTTAGGTGTAACACCTGAACAAATTGTCGAGTTGAAAGGAGAGGAATTACCTATACAGGAATTGATCCCGACGAGTATCTGCCGTCTCGATTCTTTTCTGGTGATACTGAATATGGAGGAAGAGAAAATAGTGAGGGTATATCAGGCGGATACCTATCGGTTTTTAGGAGCCTTTTTGGAAAAAGGACGGGGAGATGATGAAGTGATCAGCTGCCAGGAAATATGGGCAGCTCCCTGGAAGGGAAAAATGAGGCTGTGGTTGAAAGCTCCCCAAAATTTCATAGGAGTCGTCGATTTGGAAAGCTCTTTAACAGCAGGTAAACCTTGTTGGGAAAAGCAATATAAATTTATGGATCGGGGTATGGCCGATTTCTTATACCGACCGGTTTTTGTCTTGAACGATTCGGTGTTTTGGATTTCCCGTGCCGAAAGGCCTTATGATATTATACCGAATCAGAATATTAGAAAAAATGCTGATGGTAGTATACGGATTCTGTCTATGCAGGGAACGACGCAGGTAGGAGGTAAGAATTTGTATTGGTTGAGCTATAATTATGCTTCCGCTACCGTTTTAGATAGCGTATGGTATACCGATTATGACGACATCCGGGATTTTGATCAGCTTTTTCTCGGGGATGAAGCGATGTCGCCCGATCGCCGGAGAATAGCGGTGGCCTTTCGTAATATGAATCAGATCATATTATACGATTCAAAAATGCAAAACTTCCGTTGGCTGACAACGGATAACGAATTGCCGTTATTGAATTCTTCCGAGTCATTCGGGGAAAATTATTCTGGAGTCGATTGTACCGATAAAACGGTTTTTGCCTACAGAGCTTTTCCCGAGGATCCGCGGCGTCCGGTCAAACTTGGCTTTTCGGTGGAGGTATTCGATTGGGAAGGGACTTTTAAATTTCAACTCAAACTTTCCCATCCCCTTAAATATCCTTTTTTGGATGCAGAGAAAGGTTTTTTATACGCTACGGATGAAGAAGACTGCATCCGGAAGTATGATGTCAGGGATTTTCTATAGTGGCCGATGCCCGGTTATTTTTGCAGGTCGAATCCGAGCATCATGCCGTCGTATTGTTGGGCTACTTTGTTGACAGCCGATAAAGTACTGCTCTTTGAATAACCCGACAGTAAAGTGACCAGTTTTAGTAATCGGTCGGCATTGAAGAGGAAAGTCGTGCCGTCTTTCTTTCCCGATAGTTGTACTTCGGTGTTTAATAAACCGAAATAACTTAACGTCAAAATTTGATTAGAGCTATCATAAGCATAGGTACCTTTCAATTCCTTTTTCCCTATTTGGCAGGTAAAGGTAGAATCATGGTTGAAAGTGTATGAGAAATTGCCGGTTCTGATTCCTGCTTTTTCATAAGCTTTTTCGAGTTTGCCTTCCATTGTTTCACCCAGGGCTATACCTCCTGCCTTTTGGAGTAATTCCTCACTTTTAAATTGGCAGGCTGCTCCTTTGTATTGCCAGGTCCCCTGCAAGTCTTCGAATTTGAGTGCTGTCGCTTCCTTTACGGCATCGATGACTTTTTGTGCTGTTTCTGATTTTAGGATGTCTTTCAGGCTCTGTGCTTCTGTTTTTTCCGGGAGGATGAAAAGTAAAGCCGAGACTATAAATAAGGTAACCGGGATCTTTTTCATATCTTTTAGATTATTTTTTGCAAAGATATAAGCTTCCTTCTTTATTTGATAAAATAACCGACAATTTACCGGATTTTATAGACTGAAATAATCACGTAATAGATACAGTTTATGTTTTATGTAAATTTTATAAATGAAAGTTAATTCTTCATTTTTTATTCTTCATTCTTCATTCTTTTGTCGTAACTTGTGTCAGCAAAATAGAATGTATAATTTAAAATTACGACAAAACGATGACACATATTGTAGATATTACAGGTCGCGAAATATTGGATTCTCGCGGGAATCCGACAGTAGAAGTAGATGTAACTCTGGAAAACGGAGTGATGGGGCGTGCAGCTGTTCCTTCGGGAGCGTCGACAGGCGAACATGAAGCTTTGGAATTGCGCGATGGGGATAAATCCCGTTATCAGGGGAAGGGTGTATTGAATGCTGTCAATAATGTCAATACAGTGATTGCCGATGCTTTGCTGGGATTCGATGTTACCGACCAGGCAGCAATCGACCGGTTGTTGATCGATCTGGACGGCACGAAGACAAAATCCAATTTAGGAGCCAATGCCATGTTGGGCGTATCTTTGGCTTGTGCAAAAGCTGCAGCCGGCGCTTTGGAAATTCCTTTATACCGCTATATCGGCGGATGCAATGCAAAAGTATTGCCTGTGCCGATGATGAATATTATCAACGGAGGTTCCCATTCCGATTCTCCTATTGCTTTTCAGGAATTTATGATTCGCCCGGTGGGAGCGAAAACCTTCCGGGAAGCTGTTCGGATGGGAGCAGAGATTTTCCATACCCTCAAAAAAGTATTGCATGATCGGGGATTGAGTACGGCTGTAGGAGATGAAGGTGGTTTCGCTCCTACCTTGAAAGGTACGGAAGATGCCTTGGAATCTATTATCGAAGCTATTAAAAAAGCGGGTTACAAACCAGGCGAAGAGGTGATGATCGGACTTGACTGTGCTTCTTCGGAGTTCTATAAAAACGACATTTACGATTATTCCATTTTTGAAGGGCCGAATGGAGCGAAACGTACTTCTACCGAGCAGGTACTTTATCTGGAAGAGTTGATCGATAAATACCCGATCGATTCAATTGAAGACGGTATGGCTGAAAATGATTGGGATGGCTGGGAAATGCTGACTGCAAAAATCGGTGATCGTTGCCAGTTGGTTGGAGACGATCTGTTTGTGACTAATGTCGAATACCTCAAGAAAGGGATCGAATTAGGATGTGCCAATTCGATCTTAATTAAAGTGAACCAGATCGGAACGCTAACCGAAACACTGGATGCTATAGAAATGGCTCAGCGTGCAGGGTATACGACCGTGACGTCCCATCGTTCGGGTGAAACAGAAGATGCTACCATTGCAGATATTGCCGTCGCAACAAATTCCGGTCAGATTAAAACCGGTTCGATGAGCCGTTCCGACCGTATGGCGAAATACAATCAGCTTCTGCGTATTGAAGAAGAATTGGGTGAAGATGCTGTGTTTGCCGGAAAGAAGTTCAATCTTAAGAAATAATACGAACGAAACAACGTATCCGGTTTTTTTAGTTACAGAGGTTACAAAGGTGAAAAGGGGTTCGGAAGTTTATCCCTAAGCCTTGTAACCTCTTGTTAATTGTATATTGAAAACAAATGGCTGTCAAAACCATCTTTTCCGTTTGAAGAAAAATAGCATCAGGATAACGATAGCGATCATGATCCCCCACAGGATAAAATAGGCATAGCGGTATCTGAGGAAAGGGATATAGTCGAAATTCATTCCGTAAACTCCTACGATAAAGGTGAGGGGGATGAAAATAGCTGAAAAGATCGTCAGCACTTTCATGATGTCGTTGACGTTATTACTGATGGTAGCATTGTAGCTGTTTTGTTGGTCGGAAAGCATGGTGTAGTAGATTTCGATAGCTTCCAGGGCTTGGGTAACCAAACCTTCCAGATCGCGCAGATAGTTGTAAGTATGATCGTTGATCAAGTCGGAATCGCAGGTGACGAAACGGGTCATGAGCTCTTTTACAGGACGGACATTATTCCGGACATAAGATAATTCGGTCTTATAGTGGTAAATATTCTCGACAAGCTCCTTCCCTGATGTGAGCAATAATTTTTCCTGTTCCTCGATCACATTACCTAATTTTTCGATATTCAATATATAATTATCGACCAAGGTATCGATCATCGCATAGCAGAGATAATCGGAGGATAAACTTCTGATTTTTCCTTGTCCGGCATATATTCTTTTCGAGACATCTTCGAAATACTCGTTATCCGTTTCCTGAATGGAAATCAGGTAATTTTTTCCGACAATCAACGAGATCTGATCGATCTGAACCTTACGGAGTTCTCGGTTGAAATTCAGGGATTTCAGGATAACGAACAAATGCTTGTCGTCTTCGATAAATTTGGGACGTTCGTCCGTATTCAGGATGTCTTCCAGGATCAGGGCACTGATGTCGAATTTCTTTCCGAGTTTGCCGATCAGGTTGGTATCCTGTAAGCCGCGCACGGAAATCCAGGCCACATGGTCGTCGGAAAGGTATTCGGAAATCTTATCCAAAGCTTTCACTTCCCCTTCTTTGACATATTCGGCATTGTATTGGGTTACCCGAATGCAGCTGTAATCCATCTTTTGCCGGCCGATAAAGATCAGTGAACCAGGAGCAGCTCCCTTGGATTTTTGTTTATCTTTTAAAAAACGAGCCATAAATCAACTAAATAGGTTAAAAGTTATAAGCTAAGCTGTATGGTAAAACAAAAATAAGCTTTTAGCTTATAGCTTATCGCTTTTTAACTTTCTATTTTCACCGGCATAGCCCCTGTTCCGGAGCCGGTGTTCAGGCTGACTTGTGGAAATGGGATTTCGATGTGCTGGGCGTCGAAAGCTTTTTTGATCCGGCGGCGGAATTCCCGGCTGGCTGCCCACTGCTGTCCTGATTTAGTCGTCAGTTTTACTTTCAGAATCACGGAACTGTCGCCGAAACTATCTACTCCCCATAAATCTACCCCCATAAGGATCGATTGCCAGGCAGCGTCTTTCATGAGTTCGTCACCCACTTGTTTCATTATTTCGTTGACATGGTCCGTGTCTTCTTTGTAAGCTACGCCGATATCGACTACTATTGCCGACCAGCCTTTGGTCATATTCGATAAGGAGTTGATTTTACCGTTTTGAAAAATGTGAACGACCCCCGAAGCGTCCCGTAAGGTCGTCGTTCGCATCTCTATTTTCTCTACGGTTCCTGTCGTACCGTTGATGATCGCCACGTCTCCTGTCCGGATTTGATCCTCCAATAGGATAAAGAATCCCGAGATAAAGTCCCGGACTAATTCCTGGGCACCGAAACCTACTGCCAATCCGACGATTCCGGCACTGGCGAGGATCGGACCGATATTGATGTTGAACTTACTCAGCATGATCAGCACGAATATGGTCCATAAGAATATTTTTCCAACCCCTAAGATAATACCGGATAAGGTCTCTATTCTTTTGTTGCCTTCTGCGTCGTCGATATTTTCATTGAGGTGTACCCGTCGTTTGGCCGCTTTATTTAATTTTTTGACGATATAATTGAGTAGTCGTAATAAGCCGATAAAAATGAGAGTGAGGATGATTATAGAAGGTACTTGGGTGATTACCCAATTGGTAAACCGGTGAGTCAGGTCTTTCCAGAAGGTTTTGTCGGCCAGATTTTTAATACTGTAATCCCAAAAGATAGACAGGTCGGTTACTTTGGTTTGGGCGGGTATACTGTCGGGGGCGATCTCTCCGGTCGAGTCGATGGCTAGTGAAGGAGGGAGGAGTCGTTTGTTTATTTCGAAATTGGCATCTATTTCCGGGACATATAGGATGATTTCATCTACCGAAGGTAGAAACTGACTATGAGGATAAGCCGTTCTGATTGTTCCTACGGTGGAAGCCAGTCCGATTCCCGAGGCTGTCTGGAAACGTTTATCTTTTACGATGATTCGGGAAATACGCGAGCGTTCGTCGTTTTGCCGTTCGGTATTGACAATGAGGAGTAAACGGGAACTATCGCCATAGATATAGTAATAGTCGGCAGTCTCGTTGGATAACTCGGTACGGGTTTTCAGTTTTTTGATCCGGTCTTCCGGTAGAGCTGCATACAATTCTTTTATCGTCATACCCTTTCGGATGGCTCCGACCTGAGTAGACGTTATCCTGAATTCGGAGACAATGTTAGCCGGTGGTGTTTTTGTCGTACTTGGGGTGTGACAGGAGTATACCCCGAAAAGTAAACAGAAAAAGAGTAGTATTCTATTCATGCGTATCCATTTTTTTAGTCATACGTAAAGGAAGAAAAAAAAGAAGAAGGATTCTATTAAAAAAAATAAAAAATACGATAAAGTAATAATTTGTAATAAAAAATACATTTTAAGCGATAATTCCGCAAACGTGAGCGCTCTGTACAAAAAAATGTCGTTTTTGGGAAGATTGTTTAGAACGATTTCATTTTAAAGCGTTTCGAAAACTTGAAAATCGTTTGCAGAATCGTTGATTATCAGAGTTATTGCAAATCAGGAAAAAATGTTCGGATTAAACTTGTTTAAAAGGGAGGTTTCGCTACCTTTACCATGTTTTAAAACATAAAAATAGCATTCGGAGAATGTTATAAGATTGTTAAAATGAATAGTTAAAGTGGTAATTTTCCCTTTTACATTTACAATGAAGTAAGCTGATTGACGTCAGCAACAATTAAAACTACTTATTCAACCATGAGTCAAGAGACAAAAGTTATCGAAAAACATGATGTTGTCATTCGTTTTTCCGGAGATTCGGGAGACGGAATGCAATTAACCGGGCAGCAGTTTTCGGATACAGCTGCTTTATTTGGAAATGACGTAGCAACATTTCCGGATTATCCGGCAGAAATTCGTGCCCCGCAAGGTACTGTTGGTGGCGTGTCCGGTTTCCAGGTACACATTGGAGAAGAGCACATTACTACTCCGGGTGATTATGCCGATGTCCTCGTGGCTATGAATCCGGCTGCTTTAAAAGCGAACTTACGTTGGGCTAAAAAAGCAGGTACTATTATTGTGGATATCGATGCCTTTACCGACAAACATATCGAAAGGGCCGGTTATACTGCAAATCCGTTGGAAGACGGTTCTTTGGCGGACTATAATGTTGTTCCGGTGAAAGTAACCGAGCTGACTATCGAAGCGCTGAAAGAGACCGGTTTGGATCAGAAATCGATATTGAGATGTAAAAATATGTTTGCTTTGGGAATGATCTATTGGATGTTCGAGCAATCTGTAGAGCATACCGAAGCTTTCTTCGATATTAAATTCGGCAAAAAACCGGCTATTGCTTCTGCCAACAAAATGGTGTTGAGAGCCGGTTATAATTATGCTGCTAATGTACATGCGTTAGCCACTCATTTTAAAGTAGCTCCGGCTACCATCGAGAAAGGTAAATACCGTACGATTACCGGTAATAAGGCCACAGCCTGGGGATTGTTGGCAGCTGCAGAAAAAGCAGGACTACCTTTATTCTGTGGTTCTTATCCGATCACTCCGGCTACCGATATTTTGCATGAATTGGCACTTCGTCGTGATTTGGGTGCTAAGACTTATCAGGCTGAGGATGAAATCGGTGGTATCTGTACCGCTATCGGTGCCAGCTATGCCGGTAATTTTGCCTGTACGACGACTTCAGGTCCCGGATTGGCACTGAAATCGGAAGCTTGCGGATTGGCAGTTATGGCTGAATTGCCTTTGGTGATCGTGGATGTACAACGGGGAGGGCCTTCTACGGGTCTGCCTACGAAGACCGAACAGTCCGACTTATTACAGGCACTTTACGGCCGTAATGGTGAATGTCCGATGCCGGTAATCGCTGCCAGTACTTCAGGAAACTGTTTCGACTATGCTTTTATGGCCGGAAAGATTGCGCTCGAGCATATGACTCCGGTAGTCCTGCTGACCGACGGCTTCCTGGCCAACGGAGCTCAGCCCTGGTTGATTCCTTCCATGGCTAAATTACCTGAGATAAAATTGCGTCTGGCTAAAGAAGGTGATGATTATAAACCCTATGCCCGTGATCCCGAAACTCTGGCCAGAACCTGGGCTTTACCCGGTACCAAAGGCTTGGAACACCGGATCGGCGGACTGGAAAAGATGAATATCACCGGAACAATCAGTTATGTGCCCGAGAATCATCAGGTCATGACCGATCTGCGTGAAGAAAAAGTAGCCCGGATTGCAAACGATCTGCCCGAACAGGAAGTATACGGTAATCCCGAAGGAGGCGATATTTTGATTGTCGGATGGGGAGGTACTTATGGTCACCTTTATACCACAGTATCTGAAATGCGGGCTGAAGGAAAAGATGTCAGTTTGGCCCATTTCAACTTTATCAATCCGCTGCCGAAAAATACACGGGATGTGTTGGCTCGTTATAAGAAAATCGTCGTATGTGAATTGAATCTCGGACAGTTTGCTAAATATCTGAAAAGTAAATTTCCCGAATTCAATTACCTGCAAGTAAATAAGGTGGCTGGATTACCTTTTACTGTCGTAGAATTGAAAGAAAAAATCAATAAAATAATTTAAGCTCTTCGACTTAAACAAGGATGAAAGATATTTAGAATCAGAAATCGAAAATTAGAAATTGAAATGAGCGAATTAAAATATACTCCTAAAGATTTTAAAAGCGACCAGGAAATCAGATGGTGTCCGGGTTGCGGTGATCACGGTATTATTAATTCCGTGCAAAAAGCGATGGCTGAACTGGGCTATCCCAAAGAATCCTGGGCTGTGATTTCCGGTATCGGATGTTCTTCCCGTTTCCCTTATTATATGAATACCTATGGGTTCCATACAATTCATGGACGTGCTGCCGCTATTGCTTCCGGAGCGAAGAATGCCAACCGGAAACTGAATATATTGCAGATCTCCGGTGATGGTGATGCATTGGCTATCGGGGGTAACCATTTTATTCATGCTATCCGCCGGAATGTGGATATTACCATTTTGTTGTTCAACAATGAAATTTATGGTCTGACTAAAGGACAATATTCCCCGACTACCAAATTGGGAACTAAAACCAAAACTTCTCCTTACGGAACGATCGAGCATCCTTTCAATCCTGGAGAGCTTTGCATCGGTGCTCAGGGTAAATTTTTCGCCCGTTCGATCGATACCAGCGTGAACTTGACCGCTGAAATTCTGGAAACAGCTGTAAAACACCAGGGAACTTCTGTGGTAGAAGTGCTTCAGAATTGTGTCATCTTTGCCGATGGTGCTCATTCTGCTGTAACGGATAAAGAGTTGAAAGAAGAGCGTCAGATCGTTTTGCGTCACGGTGAACCGATGATCTTCGGTAAAAACAAAGATAAAGGTTTGGTATTGGCAAAATCAGGTGAGCTGAAAGTGGTCGAAATCGGTAAAGACGGTATCACTGAAAAAGATATCCTGGTTCACGATGCACATAATCCCAATCCCTTCCTGCATTGGATGCTCGTCAATATGAAAGCTCCGGAATTCCCGGTTGCCCTGGGAGTTATCCGTGATGTCGAAGCGCATACTTACGATCAGGCTCTGGACGATCAGATCGAAGAAGTGAAGAAAATTTCTAAGATCCATTGTATGGAAGACTTGCTGAATAGCGGGGATACCTGGGAAGTAAAATAATAAGCGAACAAGTGTAAGCTGAAAATGAGGTGCAATCGGAAATACCGGTTGCACCTTTATTTGTTTTTATTTACTTTTATACGCACAAAGTAGGAATAAGGGCAGTGATCAATCAGGAAGATTTCATACGGCGTTTGCAGCAACGGGAAAAAGAAGCTTTCCAGGAGCTTTTTTATTCCTGGCATCGTCCATTGTGCTTTTTTGCCTCCCGAATAATCAAAGATCAGGATGTGGCGGAGGATTTGGTACAAGATGTATTCGTCGCTTTCTGGAAATACGATTTGTCCACCTTTCCCAATGAAAAGACGATCCGTACTTTTTTGTATACCAGTGTCAGAAACGGCTGCCTGAACTATCTGCGCGATTTGGAAATCCGCGCAAGGAATGATCGTAAAGCTGTCCCGGAATCCGAAGAAGATCAGGATTGTTTCCTCCTCAGGCAAATGGAATCCGAAGTGGTAACCGAATTATTCGAAGCGATCGATGAATTACCGGAACGGTGCCGGGAAATCTTTTATATGGCTTATCTTCAGGAAAAAGAAGAAAAACAAATCGCCGAACTCCTGCGGGTTTCTGTCAATACGGTCAAGACGCAAAAACAACGGGCCAAGGCCTATCTGAAAGGACGCTTGGGAGAACTTTTCGTCTATATGACTCTGTTTTTTTTCGAATTTTAATTTTTTTCATACCTCTTGTCACCTATTTCCTTATCGGGTGTGTTTAAATAGTAAAAAGGATTAAAATACTCAGAAATGATTAGCGTCCTTTGGGTATTGATCGGTGTCAGGCCTTCGGGCTTTCTGATTAATCAAGGATGAGGAAATACCGATTTCAGTGTAGATATACGAATTGAAGGAGTACTGATCAGGCTAAGATTAAATGTTATGGATAAGAACGAGGAAATCTGTCGTTGGGTGGCTGCCTGGATAAAGGGAGAGCTGACACCGGAGGATGAGGCCGAATTGGCCTGCTGGTTAAAACAGGATCCTAAAAATCAGGAGTGGTTCGATACTTTTACTACAAGAGAGAATCTGAAAGGAGTTTTGTCACTTTATGCTTCTTTTCATACAGCGAAGAAGTGGGAAGAGCTGGAACGTTATTGTAGAATAACGAATCGCCGTAAAATCCATCCGGGCTATTGGCGGTATGTCGCCGCAGTGGTGATTTTATTTATAATAGGAGGGATCGGTTTCCTGTATTTCGTGCCGGATACCCATAAAGAGATGACTCTGGCTGCAGTCGGCCCGAAGGAGTTTCACCAGCAGGCGGTGTTAGTGCTGGAGAATGGAAAAGAATTGGTGTTGAACGGTATAAAAGACACCTGTTTGTCGCTCGGGCAAGGGGAACGTTTATGGATCAACGATCAGGGGCGTTTGGCTTATCACCAGGATTCTTTACAGCAGGAAACTCCTGAAGAATGGCATATCCTGCGAATCCCGAGAGGAGGCGAATATACATTGGTATTGGAGGACGGGAGCCGGGTATGGTTGAATAGTGCATCGGAATTGCGGTATCCTGTTCGTTTTACAGGTAAAAACCGGCAAGTGACCCTGGAAGGAGAGGCTTATTTTGAGGTTGCCCGGAATGAAGCCCGGCCTTTTATCGTACAATCGGGAAAGCAACGAGTCGAGGTATTAGGAACTTCTTTCGACGTCACTGCTTATGAGGGAGAGCCGGGGATATACACGACCTTGTTGCAGGGAAGTGTCGAAGTTAGCGGTGAAAAGGGCAAACAATTATTGAAGCCCGGACAACAGGCGATATACACCGAAAAGGGAATCGAGGTGAAAGAAGTGAATGCCGCCCTTTATTGTTCCTGGATACAAGACCGTTTTGTGTTTGTCAGTGAAGAATTGGAAGCGGTGACCCGGAAACTGGAACGCTGGTATGATGTCAGTTTCTTTTTTGCTGGGGAAAGCCTGAAAATAAAACGATTCTCCGGGAGTATTCCTAAATATTCGGATTTATCGAAGGTATTGAAAATGTTGGAACTGACGACGAATATCCGGTTCAAAAAAACAGATAAAACAGTCGTAGTCGAAATGATACAATAAAAAATACAGAAGGTGGTCGCAACACCTTCTGCATAAAAAGTCGATCTAATACAAACGATTAAAATCAAACAAAGTTATGAAAAAAAAACGAAACGGTAGGTCGGGAAAACTCCCTGGCCTGAGAAAAATGATGTTAATGATGAAATTATGTGTCTTTTTTCTGTTCGCTTCATTTTTATCGGTGGCGGCAAACGGTTATTCGCAGAATACCAGGCTATCGCTGATGAAACAAAATGCCAGCGTGATAGAGGTCTTGACCGAGATCAGTCAAAAGACCGATATGCAGTTTTTATATAATGATAACGAACTGCAAGGCATTCAGGTGAATGTGTCGCTTAAAAATGCGACGCTGCATGAGATGTTGGATAAAATATTTGCCGGTCTGCCTCTGAGCTATTCTATTCTGGATAGTGTGATCGTCATTTCCCCTAAGGGAAAACCATTGCCACAAGCACTGAAAACAGTGACGATTACCGGTCAGATCAAGGATAAAGACGGTAACCCGCTGCCGGGAGCAACGGTACGTATCAAAGATACTCAAATGGGGGTTGTCTCCGATCAGGATGGTAAGTTTAAACTGGAAGTAGGTGAAATAAAAGATCTGATGCTGCAGGTTTCTTTTATCGGTTATAAAACACAGACCGTAAAACCCGGTGAACAGAGGGTTCTGTATATTGTGCTGGAGGAGGAAGCTCAGAAAATGGACGAAGTGGTTGTGACCGGTTATTTTACCAAGACCAAAAGTTCTTATACCGGTTCGGCAGTAACCGTACAGGCAGAAGAATTGAAGCGGATCAGTCCGACGAATTTGTTCAAGGCTTTACAGGCTTATGAGCCCTCGTTACAGATCGTCGAGAATAATGAATACGGTTCCGACCCGAATAAATTGCCGGAAATCCTTATTCGCGGGAAATCGAGTTTCGAAGGGAAATCCAATAATCCTCTTTTCATTATGGACGGTTATGAAGTGGATATGCAAAAAGTATTCGACTTCGATATCGAGCGAATCAAACAGATCACAATCCTGAAAGATGCTTCGGCCACCGCTATTTATGGTTCACGGGCTGCCAACGGGGTGATTGTAATCGAAACGAAAATGCCGGAAAAAGGACGCCTCACCGCCAGTTATAATTTTAATGCTACGGTTGAAATCCCGGATCTGACCGATTATGACTTGTTGAATGCCGCCGAAAAACTTGAATTCGAACGTTTGGCCGGAGTGTATAAAGATAAAGACGGTAATATCGAACAGCAAAGGAAATTGGATCGGTTATATGAGTCACGTCACAAAGAAGTGCTCCGGGGAGTAAATACCTATTGGCTTTCCAAACCGCTCCGCACGGCTTTCAAGCATACGCATTCTTTATATCTGGGAGGAGGAAATGAAAATTCCCGGTATGGAATCAACATCAATTACGGCAATAATCCGGGGGTTATGAAAGGATCCAAGCGGGATCGGTTGGGTTTGAGTTTTACCTGGAATTATACGATCAGTCAAAAATTACGTATCGGGAATATGTTGTCTGTTGATCAGAATAATACAGAGGAATCTCCTTATGGAAATTTCAGTAAATATACGGAAGTTAATCCCTACGAAAGAGCCTATGATGACATGGGACGCTGTATTAAACGCTTGTCTAACGGAGAGGCTAACCCGGTATTTGATGCTACACTGAATAATGTCAATAAAAGTAAGAGCACTTCCTTCAATGACAATTTTGATTTTGAATGGTATATTGTCGAAGGAATACGGCTGACCGGGCGTTTTGCCTATACCTACGGGACGACCCATAGTGATGTCTTTGTATCGCCAAAATCGAGTCAGTTTGAAGATCAGCAGGATGATAAAGATAAAGGATCCTACGATTATAGTAGCAGTTCGACCCATTCTATGGATGGAAATATTGTGGTGAATGCCTGGAAATCTATCGATAAGCATATGTTTACCTTGGTGTTAGGGGCTAATATGCAGGATAATAAAGAAGATAATAAAAGTTTTTCAGCTACCGGTTTCTTGAGTGATAAGCTGACTAATCTGGATTTTGCTATGCAATACCGGGAGGGTGCGAAACCCAGAGGATCGGTATCCCAGGACCGGTTGATCGGTTTCTTTGCTAATGCCAGTTATGCATACGACAACCGTTATTTGTTCGATTTTTCTTATCGGACAGACGGTTCTTCCAAATTCGGTAAGAAAAACCGGTTTGCTCCTTTCTGGTCGGCAGGTATCGGATGGAATATTCATAACGAGAAATTCTGGGGAAATCCGGAGTGGTTAACTCAGGCAAAAATAAGAAGTTCTGTAGGATATACCGGTAATGTGACCTTTTCCCCTTATCAGGCCCAGACTACTTATCAATATTCATCGGATAATATTTACCTGAACGGAGTCGGAGCCGATATCATTGCTTTGGGAAATGAGGATCTGAAATGGCAACGCAAATTTACGGTGAATCTGGGATGTGATCTGGATTTCTGGGAGGGACGTTTTTCTCTGACCGGAGAGTATTTCCGTGAATATACCAAGGATGTATTGATGGATATCAGTCTGCCACCCTCTCTTGGGTTTATCGATTATAAAGAAAATTTCGGAGAGATGGAAAATAAGGGGTGGTCTCTGAATTTACGTACTCAGATGCTGAGGGATACTGAACGGGAACTGTATTGGTCTTTGGCTTTCGGTACCAGTGACAGTAAGAATAAGATCAAAAAGATCACGGATAAGCTGGGAGCGATGAATGAAGAGAACAATAAAAATGAAACCAAGAAACCGGTACCTTTATACGAAGAAGGAGAATCACTCGATGCCTTGAAGGCTGTGCCTTCTTTGGGAATCGATCCGGAAACCGGTAAAGAAGTGTTTGTGAAAAAAGACGGCAGCCTGACTACCATTTGGGATTACAATGATAAAGTGGTTTGTGGAACGACAGATCCCAAATTCAGAGGCACTTTGAATTCTTTTCTGACCTTTAAGGGAATTAGCCTGAATATGTCTTTCAATTTCCAATGGGGTGGACAAACTTATAATCAGACGTTGGCTTCCCGGGTGGAAGGGGTGAATCCCAATAGTAATTGTGACCGGCGGGTATTGTATGACCGTTGGAAAAAACCGGGCGACCGGACCTTTTTTAAAAATATCGCTTTGGAAGAAAATGTGTCGAATCTGACGACCCGCTTTGTACAGGATTACAATTATTTTCAGATCGGTAGTATATCGCTCGGTTATGAAATGCGACGGGAATTATGCCGGAAAATCGGTCTTACCGGCTTGCGTTTTAATTTCAATATGGGAGATATTGCCCGTTTCTCTTCGGTAAAAGAAGAACGGGGATTGTCTTATCCGTTTGCCCGGCAATTTACTTTTTCTTTGTCTGCTAGTTTGTAATAGGGTATAAATACTAAAAATGAGAATTATGAGGAAATATATACAGATAATAAGTTTTCTGCTGGCTGCGGTTACATTAAGCGGATGTGAAAACTGGCTGGACGTGAAACCTGAAACTGAAGTGAATGAGGATGATATGTTCAATACCGAGCAAGGGTTTATGGATGCGTTGTACGGAATATATGTAAACATGGGAAAAAGCGATTTATATGGAGGTACGTTACAGACTGCTCTGGACATGACGGCTCAGTACTATAGTTATTATGATATTTCTGAATGTCCTTACGGGCATTATCAAACCTTCGAATATGAGCATCCCTCTTGTACAGCTATATCCGATGCTTTATGGATGCGTATTTATTATTGTATCGGTCTGACGAATAATTTACTGAAATACCTGGATAAACCTGAAGCGGTACAGATTTGTAGCAATTATGATTATTTGAGAGGAGAAGCGTTGGCTCTGCGGGCCTATCTGCATTTTGAATTAATCCGGATTTTTGCACCGGATGTAAAGAAAAATCCTGAATATAAGTCGATCCCCTATCGGAAAACTTTTTCACCGGATATCGAACCTCAGTTAAAAGTTAAAGAGGTGTATCAGGAGATTCTGGCTGACCTGACTGAAGCAAAACAACTTTTATCCAACGATGTGATCCGGACAAATGGTCCCGACTGGTTGGGAGAAAGTGAAAAGAAAGAAGAATCGGACGATGTAACTGATAAAAATGAGGGTTATTATACATCCGATTTTCTGAAAACAAGGAAATACCGGATGAATTATTATGCCGTATTAGGGACACTGGCACGGGTACACCTGACTTTAGGGACAACCGACGATATGGAGAAAGCCTATGATTATGCGATGGAAGTCATCGAAAGCGGTAAATTCCGGCCCATTCAGGAAGAACATATTCTGGTGAGTGGCGAACAGGCGAAATACAGGGATATTCTGTTTACCGACGAATTTATTTTCGGATTATATTCAGCACAGGTAGATGCTTTTTATAAGTCGAATTTCGATGAATCTTATGGAGTTAAAAAGATTTTAATCAATAAATTGAGTGATATTTATGGGCAGGGAACACGTGATCTGCGTCAGACACATTGGTTTAAAACATCCTGGGGCACTTCTTATTTATTGAAACATAATGCGGATTTGGAGTATGCCAAAGAAAAGGTGAGGATGATAACATTGGCTGAAATGTATTACATCGCTGCCGAAGCTCATCCCGCCGAAGCATACGATTTGTTGGAGGAGATTTTGCCTTCCCGTGAAATTCATAGTTCTTTGCCGGTGAATGCCGGCCGGACGGAAGTATTGACCGAAGTGTTGAAAGAATACCGCAAAGAATATATCGGAGATGGACAGTTCTTTTATGCTTATAAACGCCTGATTGAAGAGGAAGCGGCTATCCATCCTTTAGGTATAAATATTCCGAATGAAAATAAAGTTCTGGTATGGCCTTTACCACAGGATGAAATTAAATATGGGGACCGGGAATCCGGAATTTGGAAAACTGAAAAATAAATAATTATGAAAAATAAAATAATCATCGCTTTGGTGGCTGTCGTTGCTTGGTTAGGACAGTCGTGCGAAACAGATCCTGCTTTCGATTTTAAAGATGACGGTAAGATATATTTCAAATATCCGAAAAAAATAAACGATTTAGGAATAGAAACAGATCTGTTGGTGGATAGTATTGTTCATACTGTATATGGGAAAGACCTTCCGGATGGGAAAGATACTTTGTGGATTCAATTACAGATTATGGGAGCCCGTAAAGATTTCGACAGAAATTATAAAGTGGTCGTTGTTGCCGATAGCAGTACCGGTAAGGAAGGTGTGGATTTCGATAAGTTAGCGGATGAATATATCTTTCACCGTAACGTCGGCGTGGATTCGTTCCCTTTGGTGCTGAATAAACAGGCCTTTGAGAAAGTTTTTAACCGGAATGTTTTGTTAAAACTCGAACCGACAGAAGATTTAGGGATTGCTTATGTTGAATTTTCAACCCTGAAAGTGAATTTCAGTGCTTATGTGCTGGAACCCGATTGGTGGTGGGCTTTTGAATTTATCCTGGGGGAATACCATCCGTTGAAATATGAGAAAGTGGTCGAAGTGTATGGAAGTGAGGAAATCGACCCTTATGGGAATAATCCTTATTGTGCTTATGTAGCTAATGTTGTCCGCGAATATTTTGAAAATAATATCGTGATCGATCCTTTTACCGGTAAACGCCTGGAAATATAATATGCTAATTAAAAAATGATGAACTTATGAATAATATAAGAATATATGCCTTTTTCTGGATGATTGTGCTTCTTACAGTTTCCTGTTATGAGGATAAAGGAAATTATGACTATCATCCGATCAATGAAGTAAAAATATCGGGGATTAAAGAAGACCCTTACGAAATATTGCGCTGGGATACCTTGAAAATTCCGGTTACTTTAGAAAATAGCCTGAATGAGAAAGCTAAATTGATTTATGCCTGGTATCTGGATCAGAAAAAGATTGCGGAAACCGAAGATCTTTGTTATGTTGTATCGGATAAGGCTAAAAAATATCAGGCTCGTATGGAAGTTACTTTGCCGGAAGATGATAGTGTCCGTTTTTTTGCTGATTTTGAGGTTCAGGTTTTCTCACCCTATTCAAAAGGACTATTGTTATTGAGTGATTATGAGGATTATCCGGAAGTTTCTTTTATGAGCACATTGAATAATCCGACTAATAAAATCATGCGGGATGTGTATAGTTTGGAGAATAAGAGAGAGTTGAAGGGGAAGGCCTTAGCAATAGAGCAGTCCGATGAATACTCTTATGGTGGAACTGTTTTTGTACATACTTCAGCTTCCTCTCATGAGTTGGATCCTGTACTATTTAAAGAGATTGCCTTGTTCGACGAAAATTCATTTACCGGGCCTGCCCAGGAATATGATATGGTGTATTGCCGGTTTGAAGATGCGATTACCGAATTCGGAGGGGCTATCGGTAAAGATGGGATTATTTATCCTAAACAGGCCCGTCAAAGCCGTTATATGGCTTCTTCTTTAAAACCGATCCACGTCGAAGGAGATGAAGAAAGATTGGTGGACTATCGGTTGTCTCCGATGCTTTTGAATACCCGGAATTCTACTTTGGGGTATGATAATCTGTCGGGGCGGTTTATGTATTTTATGAATAGTTACGATATCCCTTCTTATGATGAAAATCAGTATGATGAAGTTCGGATATCGGAGACTTATATCGGACTTCCCTGGCTGGGATGGGGAAAAAATATGTCTGGCGGAACATATCAGTTCAGTTCTTTATTTTATGATCCGGTTACTGATCGGGCTGCACTGGCCCGGGCCCATACCGCTACAGGAAAATTGAAAGGACAGGATTCGCTGGTTTTTCTGTCCGGTCATCATTTAGCCGAAGGGTCGGTTATGGCCGTTAATTCCGGTATCAATTGGTTGTATTATTCGGATGGAGGCCGTCAGCTTTATGTGTTGAATTTATCGGATCCTGATTTTAAGTTTCCTTCTATCCCTTTCGAATGTGCTTTACCGGATAATTGCCGGATAACGATGCTGAAAGTATCTGTCGATAATTTGGCCTTGTTTGTCGGAGTGGAGACAGACAGACCGGAGAAATACAAAGGAGATGTGTATAAGATAAATGCAAAAGACGGGACAATTCTCGAACATTATCAGCGTTTCGGCGGGACACCGGTGGATATGGTCGAAAAGAAATCTGTCGAATATGATGTCGAGGAGTGAGGGGTAGGAGGTAAAAAATGAAAAAACGGTAAAATTTTAAGAAATGAAGCAAGTTTATTTTATCATAGCAATGCTGTGTGGATTGGCCTTGGGTGGGCAGGCACAGGGAATACGCTTTGCAGAAGGAAGTTGGAAAGAACTGTTGGAAACAGCGAAAAAGGAAGGAAAATTGATCTTTGTGGATTGTTATACGGAATGGTGCCAGCCTTGTAAGCAAATGGAACAGCAGGTTTTTCCGTCGAAAAAAGTGGGGAAGTTTTACAATGAGCATTTTATAAATGTGAAGATGGATATGGAAAAAGGAGAGGGACCGGTGATTTTGAATACTTATAAAATCAATGCCTTCCCGACCCTTTTGTTTGTCAATGGCGAAGGTGGTGAAGTTTACCGGATTGTAGGCAGCAAAAAGGAAGCGGAATTGTTGCAGGTAGGTGCTGATGCATTGGCTTCGAAAACCGTTTATCCGGTCAATTCGCAGGCTCAGCAGCAAATCGCTTTGATCGGACGCGAAATACCTGATTTTTGTTATCGCGATTCGACTGGCAAAGAAGTGAAGTTTTCTTCTTTCCGGGGAAATTATGTGTACGTGGATATGTGGGCCACCTGGTGCCGGCCTTGTTGTGAGGAGATTCCTTATATGGGCGAATTGGAAAAGAAATTTCACGGTAAGAAAATCTGTTTTGTCAGTCTTTCCTGTGATAAGGATTTACAGGCCTGGAAGAAGAAACTCAGAACCGACCGGATGGGAGGGATTCAATTGAATTGTGGAGGCGATCCTGCATTTATGAAATTTTTCGGTATTCAGGGAATCCCCCATTTTATTTTGCTCGATCCTGAAGGAAAAGTCGTAAATCCGAATATGAGCCGCCCTTCACAGGAAATAACGGTGGAAACTTTAAGCAGGCTCAAAGGAATTTGAACCTGCTTGACATACTCTTTAAAATAGAATAAAAAAAGCCCCGTTGCCGGGGCTTTCTGTTATTTTTTCAGTTTCAACTGAGCTCTTTCGATATATTTTTCAATATCCCGGCCTTCAGGCGATGCCGGATATTCCTGTTCGATTTGCTCGTAGACTTTTAAAGCTCCGCTGTAGTCGTTGGATTTCTCTAAGGCTAAGCCGTTTTTCATCAGGAAAGTAGGAGTTGAAAAATCGTTCGTTTTAGAAGCTGCAGCCTTTTTGTAATTTTCAGCAGCTTTCCGGTATTCTCCTAATTGCATATAAGCATCTCCGATATTGGCTTTAGCTAAGTTGGACAATAACAAATCGTCCGAAGAGAATTTTTCCAGATATTGGATGGCATTCTGATATTCGCCCATATATAAATAAGACAATCCGGCATAATATTTTGCCAGATTACCGCTGGGAGTCGAGCTGTATTTGTCTGCTATTTCGATAAACCCCAGCACATTACCGTCTCCGTTCAGGGCCAGATTGAAAGAATCTTTTTCGAAATAGTTTTGCGCTCCGAAAATCTGGTTGGCAGCTTCTTGGGCATGTGGTTCAGCAATGAATCTGTTGTATCCGAAATATCCGGCAATAATCACTACCAGAACAAGGACGACATTCACAATCATTTTTTGATTTTTTTCAATAAATTGTTCACCACTGGTCAGGGCCTCTTCCAAGTGCTCGAAACCATCCTCGCGTTTTTTCTGTTCTTTTGACATATCTGTAATGTTATAAAGGTTACCGTGTTAACACCTACCGGCTATGCCCGGTTTTACATTATTCTTAATAGCCTGCAAAATTAGCTTTTTTAATTGAAAATCGAAATATCCGGCAGTTTTTTTTCGATCGACTTTAAATAAGCCATTGATTTGGGCGTGTTTTAGGTGAAAAAGACTAATTTTGTCCTGAATTATGAATGCCGGATAAGGAATAGCTTGTTAAATGACACTGAAGGAGTTAAATATCATCAACTTTAAAAATATCGCAGAGGCGACCCTGACTTTTACTTCCGGTTTCAATTGTTTCGTCGGAAATAATGGGGTTGGAAAGACCAATGTCCTGGATGCTATTTATCACCTTTCCATGTGTAAAAGTTATTTTAACCTGCCTGATCTGCAGAATATCCGGCACGAAGAACCTTTTTTCGTTGTGCAGGGAAAATACGAACGCGGGGGAGAAGAACTGACGGTTTATTGTGGAGTGAAACGGGGGCAAAAAAAAGTGTTTAAGAAAAATCAGAAAGCTTATGATAAGTTGTCCGAACATATCGGACTGATCCCTTTAGTAATGATCTCACCCGAAGATTTTATCCTGATCGACGGAGGAAGTGAGGAGAGACGCAAGTTGGTGGACGGTATTATCAGCCAGTGCGACCGGGTTTACCTGCATCGGCTGATTCGTTATAATAAAGCACTTACTCAGCGGAATATGCTGTTGAAATCGGCTGCCGGTAAATTTCTCGATCCTGAAATGCTGGAAGTATGGAACGAGCAATTGGCCGAACATGGAGAAGCGATCCGCCAAAAAAGGATCGCATTTCTGAAGGAATTCCGGTCGGTATTTCAGACTTATTACGAACGGTTGTCTCTGGGGCGGGAAGAAGTATGTCTGGAATACAAACCTTCGGTAAAAGAGGGTAATTTCCTGACGGCTTTGAAACAGGCTGCCGACCGCGACCGATTGTTGACTTACACGACTGTCGGTATTCACCGGGATGATCTGGTTCTGAATATCGGTGACTATGCGGTTCGTAAAATCGGTTCGCAGGGACAGAAAAAGACTTTCCTGATTGCCTTGAAATTAGCACAATACCATTGGTTACACCAGATGAGTGAGGTGAAACCGCTCTTGCTCCTCGATGATATTTTCGATAAACTGGATGCCGACCGGGTAGAACAAATCGTGAAAATCGTAGGAGGAGAGATGTTCGGACAGGTCTTTATCACAGACACCAATCGCGGGCATATCGATGATATACTGAGAGCCCAGGCGGTGGATTATAAGTTGTTTACAGTTACCGGAGGGGAGATTTCCTGATTTTCCGGTCGCATTTGAGATTTAATATTATATTTGCAAGTAATTTGAAAAAGGGAATTCGGTGCCTTGTTTATGAAAGAGGGGAAAACAAAACAAATCGATGAGCTGGTCGACCAGGTGCTTCGTAATATGGGCCTTGAACAGAAATTTAAGGAGCATGAGGTTTGTATGATCTGGCCGGAAGTTGTGGGGCAAATGATTGCCTCCCGGACGAAAAGTGTCCGGGTGATGGATGGCAAGCTCTTCGTCTCTTTCACTTCTGCCGTCGTGAGAAATGAAATTATGATGGTCAAAGAAGGACTGATCAGAGCTCTGAACGAAAAAGTCGGAAAAGAAGTGGTCAAAGAAATGATCATAAACTAATGGATTTACGTAGGAAATAATATGAATCTGATAGACTCGAACGATATATTGAAAGCCTCAAAGTTGGATCGGTTTGGGGGGAATCTGGGCGGAAGCCTGGTGGCGAAGCTGGTGATGTATATCATGCGGCTGAATAAAATCAACAAGCTGTATTCCGATGTATATAGCGATAATCCCGAAGCTTTTCTGGACCGATTGATCGAAGCCCTGGGAGTGACGATCGAAGTGAATGAAGAAGATCTTCAGAAAATACCGAAAGAGGGAGCTTTTATCACCATTTCCAATCATCCTTTCGGTGGGCTTGACGGGATTATCCTGATCAAGTTGTTGAGTAAAATCCGTCCCGATTATAAGGTGATGGCTAACTTTCTGCTGAAGAAGATCGTACCCATCAAAGATTATTTTTTAGGCGTGAATCCTTTCGAGGGACTGAAAGATATTTCGAGTGCCGGGGGATTGAAAGAAGCTTTAAGGCACTTATCGGAAGGAGGGGCGTTGGGGCTGTTTCCTGCAGGAGAGGTATCTGCTTACCAGGCCGACTCGAATTCGATTGAAGATAAAGCGTGGAGCCGTTCTGTGTTGAAGTTGATCCGGAAAGCCGATGTGCCGGTGATCCCGATTTATTTTAAAGGTTCCAATAGTATGTTGTTTCAGATACTCGGTATGATTCATCCGATGCTGCGAACGGTGAAATTACCTTCGGAACTCTTGAATAAGAAAAACCGGGTAATTAAATTACGGGTAGGAAATCCGATTTCTGTAGAAACTCAAAATTCTTTCGCCGATCTGATACAATACGGTAAATTTTTGAGGGCAAAGACTTATCTATTGGGATCTTCGCTCGAAGTGAAAAAATTTTTCCTGAAATCCCAGAAGGCGGAAAAACAGGTCGAACCGGTAGCAAAGGAGACTCCCGTGGAAATTTTACAAAAGGAAATTAAAGATATCATGGAAGACTATCTGTTGTTTTCCATGAAAAATTATACGGTTTATTGTGCTCCCACCATGAAAATTCCGAACATCCTGAACGAGATCGGGCGTTTGCGTGAACTGACGTTCCGGGCTGTCGGCGAGGGCACCAACCGGAGTATCGATCTGGATGAATTCGATTTATACTATTATCATCTGTTTATTTGGGACAACGATACCGACCGGATTGTCGGGGCCTATCGGGTGGGAAAAGGGAAGGATATCATCGACCGTTATGGGATAAAAGGATTTTATATCAATACTCTGTTCAAAATCCGCAAGCAGATCATGCCTGTATTGTATGAGTCGATCGAATTAGGACGTTCTTTTATTATCGAAGACTATCAGCGTAAACCGTTGCCCTTATTTATGCTGTGGAAAGGAATTCTTTACTTCCTGATCAAGAATCCGGAATACCGCTATCTGATCGGGCCGGTGACGATAAGCGGGAAATATTCGGAGGTTTCGAAAGAACTGATTATGAAGTTTATCATCAGAAATCATTGGGATGCCGAGTTGGCCCGGTGTATCTCTCCCCGCTGTAAATATCGGGTAGAGACTCATGATCCCGATGTGGATGTAATGGTGGAAGCTTCGGGGGATAATATCGCTACGCTGGATAAGTTGATCGGTGATATAGAGCCTTCGAGCGATAAACTTCCTATTTTATTGAAGAAATATATTTTATTGAACGGGCGTATTGTCGGTTTCAATATAGACCCTAAATTTAATATGTGCCTGGATGGTTTGTTGATTCTGGATTTGTTCGATGTACCTATGAGTACCATTGAATCTTTGTCGAAAGAGATCAATGATGATACGATTTTGAATCGTTTCTCTTCGGATAATCTGGAAGTATAAGTCCGGATTATAGCGTTTATAAGGTGTATTTTAACTTTGAAGAGCATGTATGATGTTGTTTATATTTTCAGAGGAATACTGATCGGACTGATGGTGTCGGTGCCACTCGGTCCGATGGGTGTACTGATTATACAAAAGACATTACAGAAAGGAGCTTTAGCCGGTTTTGTCGCCGGAATGGGAGCGGCCTGTGCAGATCTTTTTTATGCTACGGTGGCGGCTTTCGGATTAGGATTCGTGATCAATGTCATACAGACTCACGAGTTGATCCTACAGATCATCGGGGGAATTTTTCTGATTATCGTAGGATTGAAAATCTATTTCGATAATCCCTTGAAGCAAATCCGGATGAAAAAGCGGGTCACTAAAAAAGGGTTGCTGGGTGATTTTCTGACCCTTTTTTTTCTGACTGTTTCTAATCCGGTGGCTATTGTCGTTTTTATGGCTGTCTTTGCCGGTGCTTCGGTTTTCGGAGATGATCCTTCGTATCGGATCGAATTGTTTGTTTTGTCCGGCGTGGTGATCGGCGGTGGTTTGTGGTGGTATACGCTTTCGACGCTGGTGAACATTTTCCGGAAGAAATTCCGGCTTCGGGTATTGATCACCATCAACCGGGTGTCCGGGGTATTGATCACCGTGTTGGGAGGCTTGGTGATTTTAGCTGCTTTCGAGCCTTTCCGGTCTTTGTTGCCCGCAGCCTGACCTATTTTTTCACTCTGTTCTGAAAGTGTAGGGAATCTCCCCACGTATCCAGTTGTATTTCGCATCCGCTTCGCTTGACGCTTTCCATCAACCGGCGTGTCGATTCCTCGGCTCCTTCATCCATGCCCGGCTTATTCTCATAGAGGCGGTAGTTGCCCCGGTTGCCGAGGGGAGTGATATTAGGCATGATTACGTTGGCACCGATTTCCAGCGCTTTTTCCCGTCCCTCCGGGTCGATTGCCTGTAAAGCTGTCGTCGCGGCGATATTGATATCAGGCATCAACAGCCGGAGACAACTGACCATATGCAGTCCTAATCTTAAACGTTCCTGTTGGGAAGGAAGGGCTTCCCGGTATCGCCATAGGGGAGTATCCCGGTGTTCCAGATAAGGTCCCATACCCACCATGTCGATATCCATCGATTTCAAAAAAAGCAAATCGTCGGCCAGATCTCCGGTCGTTTGAAAAGGAAGTCCGATCATCACTCCTGTACCGGTTTGGTAACCGCAACGCTGAAGGCTGCGGATACATTCCAGCCGGGTGTGAAAATCATGGAGCTGGCCGGCAGGATGAATTTTTCGGTAGAGTGATTCGTTCGAAGTTTCGATCCGGAGCAGATAGCGGTGAGCTCCTGCATCGAACCATCTCCGGTAGGTGTCTTCGGTTTGTTCTCCCAGCGAGAGAGTGATCCCCAAACGCTGGTTACTCAGGTGTTTGATCTCCCTGACGAGCCGTTCGATGCGTAGGATAAAAGCCGGATCATGGCGTTCGCCACCTTGTAACACCACCGAACCATAGTGATTCCGGTAAGCAAAGATAGCTGCTTCGACGATTTCTTCATCGTTCAGCTCGTAGCGCTGGGCCTGGCTGTTCGATTTCCGGATCCCACAATAAAGGCAATCTTTGATGCATACATTCGAAATCTCGATCAGGCCTCGCATATGAACGCCGTTCCCTATGGTCGCATCCCGAAGCTGTCGGCTATGCCGGAATAATTCTGCTTCCGTTGTATCCCGGCAATCCAACAACGCCACTAAATCTGTTTTGCTAAGTTCCTGTTTTCCCAATATCGTTTTTACCTCCATAGTTGTCTCTTTGACGGTAAAAATACAAAAACAAAAGAGAATCGGTATATTTTGAATTTAATTTATATTTTTAGCCGTTGTTTTGACTCGAAAATTTCGGTGTCGGTAGATTTTTTATCACTTTTGCAAAAATAGAATCGGTGAATAACTCTTTTAAACGGCAGACTTGGGAAGTATAAACGAACATATTATCCGGGATTTTTCGGTAGGACAGGAAAAGGCTTTTCGTATATTATATGAAAAATATGCTCCTGCTTTACGTTATTTTGCTGCGAAATATGTCGAGGAGGGAGAGGTGATCGACGATATCGTACAGGATGTGTTTGTTTGTCTATGGGAGAAAAGAGTTGATTTTAAAACAGAAGAAACGATCAAAGCTTTTTTGTATAAGGCTGTAAAAAATAGTTGTCTGAATACGATCCGGCATCAGGGAGTGAAAGATCGTTATGCCGAAGTGGCTCTCCACGAAGAAGAACTGGAATCTTTTTGGGATCATATCCTGGAAACCGAATTATTCGAATTATTATTAGGAGTTTTCAATGAACTTCCTCCGGCTTGCCGGGAGGTATACCGCCTGAGCCTTGAAGGGAAAAAACATGAAGAAATAGCCGAGATCCTTCAGATTACCGTAAATACCGTCAAAAAACATAAGAATAATGCCAACCATTATATGCGTGAGCGCCTGAAACATATTCTTTCCTTACTGGTTCTTTGTCAATTTCCTTAATAAACCACAGGGACGGGGCATGGGGCTATATTTCCGGGTCGATATTGCATGACCAATCTTTCGATTTCTGTCGGGAATCATTGAATTAAAGATTATTCTACACAGGTCTGGGGGCTCTCGACGGGCATGAAGTGAGTCTCGGCAAACTGAAAGTTTTTTAACAAAAACTACTCGTCGGCTTAAATTTCTGCAACCCTTGCAACTTCTATTTTTTAGTTAAAATTAAAAAAAATGACTTTTTATATTACACCAAAGCAGGGATTGCGTGTTATAATAGAAACAACCTGCGATTGAAGTGATGAATATTAAAACACAACGACACCTGAGCCGATTGATATTCCGTTATCTCCGGGATCAATTGAATGAAGAAGAAAGCCGGGAGCTCGAGCGATGGCGTGCTGCATCTGAAGCACATGAACTTCTTTTTCGGCGTTTGTTATCCTCTGCCCATTGGCAACGGAGTATAGGTCGTTTTGTGAAAAATGAATCCGATACCCAATCCGAATGGGAGATCATCCGGCAAAGAACGGTCGGTCGGGACAGAGGCAAGAGAACGATCCGCTGGTATCGTTATGCCGCAGCTATCTTTCTCCCTTTATTGATTGCCAGTGGTTATTTTATAAAATTGAGTCGTACTCCTCAAGAAAAAACGCTTATTTCAGTACCTTTTATTCCTGGGAAATCCTATGCCGTGCTCGAGTTGGCCGACGGAACGAGTATCGATTTGGGGGAAACAGCTGTCCGGGGACAAATACAGGGGGGACATTGGGAGGTGAGGTCCGATTCTTTGAAATATTGTGAAGAGGGAGTAAAGGGAGGGGAAGAATATCATACCTTAAAAGTGCCCCGGGGAGGAGAGTATACTTTGGTTTTAGCCGATGGCTCGAAGGTGTTTTTGAATGCCGAATCCAGCTTGAAATATCCTGTACTTTTTTCGGGCGATCTGCGCAAAGTGAAATTGGAAGGAGAAGCTTATTTCGAGGTAAAACGAAATCCGGAGAAACCGTTTGTCGTCGATATCGGCGGTATGCAGGTCAACGTGTTGGGCACTACTTTCGGTATCAGGGCTTATGCCGATGAAAGAGAAATTCGTACGACCCTGGTCTCGGGCCGGGTAAATGTGTCGGCCGGGAAACAGGTGTATGAGTTGAAACCTTCGGAGCAAGCTGTGTTCGATAAACAAACAGAGGCCGTGAAAGTGGCTGCTGTGGATACTGAGTTGTTTGTGGGTTGGAAAGACGGACGATTGGTGTTCGATAATTGTTCATTAGAGCGGATTTTGAAAGACTTGGGGCGTTGGTATTCATTCGAGGTGTTTTATGCCACTTCCGCAGCAAAAGAAATACCTTTTTCTTTGAATATCCGGAAGCATGAGAAATTTGCTCAGGTGCTGGAACTAATGCAGAGTACAGGAAAAATACAATTCGAAATAAATAAAAATACAGTGATTGTCAAATAATACAAAGGCAGTGCTGCTAACACTGCCCTGAAATTCATGTTCATTTCTGCTGCTAACAGATAATGAGCGTTTGTTGAACTTTAAATACAAAATTATGAAAAAAAAGTCTTTATACCCTAGTCCGGGGTGTAGAAAAATCATTCATTTTTTAGTGATGAAAGCGAGCTTTATTTTTTTACTGCTATTGACCTTGCAGATAAAAGCAAATGTCTATGCACAACAGTTGCGTTTGGACCTGAATTTACAAAATGTAACCCTCAAAGAAGTGATTCAGGAAATCCGCCGTCATTCTGACTTTAGTTTTGTGTATAGTGATGCCGATTTGGTAGGGATCACTCAACGGAATGTACAAATGAAGGATGCAACGATCGAGGAGGTATTGAAAAACTGTTTACAAGGGACGAAGCTGGTGTACGATATTACGGATAAGACCATTATTATCCGTAAACTCGATGAGGTTACCCAGACGAAACAGGTACAGGTTATCCAGGGACAGGTAACGGATGTCCGGGGTACACCCTTGCCTGGTGTAACCGTACGGATCAAAGGAACCCAGCTCGGAGTCTCTACCGATGTGAACGGTAAATTCCGTTTCGAATTGCCCGATACGAAAGAAGTAGTGTTGGCTTTCTCTTTTGTGGGAATGAAACCCTTGGAAGTCCGGTATAATGGCCAGAGTGACTTGAAAATAAAGTTAGAAGAAGAAGTAGCCGAAATGGACGAAGTTGTGGTAACCGGTATTTTTAAGAAATCTCAGGAAAGCTTTACCGGTTCGGTATCGACAATTACGGAGAAAGAACTGAAATCTTTTCGGGGACGTAATTTATTATCTACGTTGAAAAATATCGATCCGACCTTCAATATTATCGAAAACAATGTCTATGGGGCAGATCCGAACCATTTACCGGAAGTACAGATCCGGGGAACTTCCAGTTTACCGACGGTAGAGGACCTGAAAAATGAAACGAAAGTAGATTTGAATACTCCCTTGATAATCCTGGATGGTTTTGAGATCAGTCTCACCCGGATGCTGGATTTAAACGACGAGGATATTAGTTCTGTGACTTTGTTGAAAGACGGTTCGGCTACCGCGATTTATGGATCCCGGGGAGCTAATGGAGTGATTGTCATCGAGACTAAACAACCCGAGGCTGGAAAATTGAGGTTGTCTTATCGGGGAAGTGTGAATATCGAGGTGCCTGATCTGAGCGATTACGATGTATTGAATGCTGCCGAAAAACTTCAGTTGGAAGAGAATGCCGGTTTGTATAAAGACGAATGGGCCCATATAGAAATGGCGTTGAGGAAAAGGCAGGCCAGAATCAAACAGGAAATAGAACGGGGAGTCGATACCTATTGGTTGTCGAAGCCTTTGCGTACGGGTGTCGGTCACAAGCACAACCTGCGTTTGGAAGGAGGTGGGAATGACGGCTTCCGTTATTCTGCTTCTGTTCAATATAACGATATCCTGGGGGTGATGAAAGGGTCCGACCGGAAAACCTTTAATGGAAATATTAATCTGATGTACCAGCAAGGAAAATTATTGTTCCGCAATAACCTCGAAGTCGGATTGAGTGAATCGAATGAATCACCTTACGGATCCTTCGATCAGTATGTGAAACTCAACCCTTACTGGCGGGAACGCGGAGAAGACGGTAAAGTGTTGAAAGAACTCGAACAAAAAGGAGATTTTTGGACTACAGCCCCTGAAAATCCGCTTTACAATGCTACGCTCGATTTGGTCGATAAAAAAACCTATACGACTATTACCAATAATTTCGATGTAGAATGGAAACCTTGGGAAAGCCTGACTTTACGTTCACGCATCGGATTATCGAAACAGGTGAATGATTATGATAATTTTAAACCTGCCGACCATACCAAATTTAAGGATTATTCGGATGAACAGATTTTCCGTAAAGGAGAATATATCTATTCTTCAGGGAAAAGCTTTAGTTATGATTGGAGTCTGACTTTAAGCTATTCCCGTAACTTTAAAGAAAAACACGAGCTCTATGTCGGTTTGGATTACAATGTTGCTCAGGAAAAATCGCATTCTTATACTTTTCAGGTAGAGGGTTTTCCCCAATCCAATATTAAATTTTTGTCGATGGCTCTTCAGTATCAGAAAGATGGAAAACCTACCGGATCCGAATCGCTCAACCGGCGCATCGGTGTGACGGGGAATGTGAACTACATCTATGACAATCGTTATTTCGCCGACGTGGCTTATCGTATGGACGGGGCCTCCCAGTTCGGTAGTTCGAAACGTTTCGCTCCCTTTTATTCTTTCGGTATCGGTTGGAACATCCATAAAGAAAAGTTTATGGAAAATGTATTGTGGCTGGATCGTCTGAAATTGCGGGGTTCTTATGCGGTGACCGGATCGGTGAATTTCGATGCTTATCAGGCCCTTGCTACTTATGAATATTATACCGACGATCGGTATCGGTATTGGTTTGGAAGCCACCTGCAAGGTCTGGCCAATGAGGACTTGGAATGGCAGAAGACCGACAAATGGAACTTCGGATTGGAAGTCGGAGCATTCCATAACCGCTTGAAAGTGACAGCCGATGTATATACAAATCAGACTAATAATTTGTTGTCTGAAATGTACCTTCCCTTGACGAATGGTTTCCCTAGTTATACGGATAATGTCGGTAAAGTGAAGAATAAGGGAGTTGAAGTTGCTTTGTCAGGATATCCCATCCGGAATACGGAAAAGAATATCATTTGGTCGGTATCTGCCAGTTTTATTCATGAAAAGAACGAGATAGTCAAAATCTCCGAGGCATTGAAAGTGGCCAACGAGGAATTGGAATTACAAGGCGGATCTAACCCGAATTTCATGTATCGGGAAGGAGAGGCTTTGCGGACCATCTATGTCGTCCCTTCGCTGGGGATCGATCCCAGTACCGGACAGGAATTGTTTATCGACCGCTTCGGTAATGTCACATTCAATTGGGATGCCCGTGATAAAGTGGCCTGTGGAGTAACCGATCCTAAATTCAGAGGGAACATCAATACCATGTTTACTTTCCGCGATTTGAGTGTGAACCTGTCTTTCGGTTATCGTCTGGGAGGATCTCAATACAATTCAACCTTGGTGGACCGGGTAGAAAATGCGGATACCAGATACAATGTAGACCGGAGGGTGTATAAAGACCGTTGGGTAAATCCGGGGGATCATACTTTCTTTAAAGATATCAAGAATACGCAGGAAACTCAGATGTCATCCCGTTTCGTGCAAAAAGAGAATACCCTCGAATGTCAGAGCATACAGGTAAAATACGATTTCTTACAGCCTTGGGTGAAAAAACACCTGGGAACCCAATATTTGTCTCTCTCTTTTAATACGGATAATTTATTCCGCGTATCGAGCATCAAGCAGGAAAGAGGTATCGCCTACCCTTTTTCCCGGAGATTTACTTTCTCTCTTTCAGCAACCTTTTAAAATTTCAGCAACATGAAAAAGACGATTTATTATATAATGATAGGCTGCCTCCTGTTAGGGACCGGATGTAGCGATTGGTTGAGCGTCAATCCGAAAGATAAAGTCGAGCAAAAGGAAATGTTTTCGGATGAAAATGGCTTTAAGAATGCTTTGATCGGTAATTATATTATGTTGAAAGACAGTAAACTGTATGGGAAAACGTTGACCATGGAGTTTTGTGAGAATCTGGCTCAGCATTGGAAGACGAATCCGCAGGCAATCGATGGGTATACCGCCGTTTATGATTATAAAAATGCCGAAGTCGAAAGATTGATCGAAGATATCTACGGGAAATTTTACAATACGATCGTCAATATCAATAATCTGCTCGGTTATGTGGATAATGGGATTTTGACTTCAGATATGCATGACCTGATCAAGGGAGAGGCATTGGCGATGAGAGCTTTCTGCCATCTGGATATTTTGCGGCTGTTCGGCCCCATACCGGGCGAACAAACAAAAGACAGGATCTTGTCTTATGTACGTACGGTATCTAAAGATTATCATGAGGTAAATACCTGGGAAGAGTATGTGGGCTATCTGGAAAAAGATTTGAATGAGGCCGAAGGTCTGTTGAAGGAAGTGGAAGAAAAAGGGATGAATGATGAGTTTTTCAGTTATCGGCAAAATCGTTTGAACTATTGGGCGGTGTTGGCTTTGAAAGCCCGTTTTTACCTGTGGATTCAGGATAAACCCAAAGCAGCGGAGTACGCCGGTCGGGTTATTGCCAACAAAAATTTCAGATTGAATCAAGGGGGAGATTTTGCTGCAAAAGACAATATTGCTTCCCCGGAGCATCTTTTTTCTTTGCATGTCTATAATCTGAACGATATCGTTTCTGGGTATTTTTTAAATGCCGGTGGAGTACAACAGGATCAAAACAAGGTGAAAACCGATATTTTCGAGTCGGATGTTACCGATTTCCGCCCTCGTTATTTATGGAATGAGGTTACCGAAAAAGCGGGAACCCGCTATATTCTGGAGAAATATAAACAGGAAGGCATGCCTGATGCCGGTTTGCAAGAAGTGCCGTTGATCCGTTTGTACGAGATGTATTTGATCGCGATCGAATGTACCGATCAGGAAGCGAAGTATAAACCCTTGGTCGACGAGTTGGTCGTTGCCCGGAATATCTCTGTGATAAATGTTGCAACTGTCGACTTGAAAAATGCCTTTGTGGCTAAAGAATACCAGAAGGAATTTTACGGAGAAGGACAGCAGTTTTTCCAGACCAAACGCAGGGGCGATAAAACGATCCTTTGGACCGACATAGAAGGAAGCAAGGAAGTTTATGTTTTGCCTTTGCCGAAAAGTGAAATTAAGTTTGAATAATTAAAAGCTTGAACGTATGAAATTAAAATATTTATTGGGAATAGGGATGGCTTGCTTGATGATTTGTAGTTGTTCGGAAGAATATATGTCCTTCGAAGGAACAGATCGGATACAATTTAAGACAAAGGCCGAAGAGGTATACACTTTTGCTTATTATCCCGAAAGCAAACAGGAAGATACTGTACGAATCGAAATCATTTCGGTAGGAGAAGTGACGGATTTTCCCCGTACCGTCAGATTCGAGCAAGTGACCAAAGAATGGAAATATACGTATGATGAGGAAGATCCCAAAAAGGTGGTCGATTCCACTTATGTAGATATGGAATTTCCGGCAGTGGCAGGTGTACATTACAAATCTTTAGGCGAGAAAAATGAATTGATCCTGCCGGCAAATCAAAATGTGCTGAAGGTGAATGTGGTTGTAAAACGGGAAGATATCAGTTTGCAGAAAAATGCCCGGAAATTAGTATTGCGGCTATTGCCGTCCGATGATTTCGAAACCGGGGAGGTGAATAAACTGGTGAAGAGCATTACGATATCGGATAAACTGGAACGTCCTACCCGCTGGAGAGACAATGATTACTATTATCAAATGTATTTAGGAAATTGGTCGGAGGCAAAACATCGTTTTATGATCGATGTCACCGGACAAAAATGGGACAATAATTTTCTGGCTTATATTATAAATAATTATGATACTTGGACGCTGAGGGATTATTATCTGGCTAAAATAAAAAAGGAATTAGCCGAATATAATGCAGATCCGAAAAACAATCCTCCTTTGAAAGATGAGAATGGTAAAGAAGTTATTTTCCCTTAAAACGAATGAACTATGAGAACGGTATATTTATTTTTATTAGCCTTATTGTCTGTACTATGCTGGTCGTGTTATGACGATCAAGGCAATTATGATTATCACGAACTGAATCGGACCGCAGTATCCGGAATAGATCCCGTTTACCGCTGTGATTTGTTGAGCCGTTTGTCTATTCCTGTTGTCATCCAGTCGGAAGATAAGGACCGGACATATGATTATGTGTGGATGTATCATAAAAGTGAGGGATCGAAAAAGATCGATACTATTTCGCGGGAGAAAGATCTGGATTGGGTCGTTGGGGCAGGTCCGGGAGTTTATCGGCTTATTTTCGAATATAGCGATAAGCAGACCGGTGTTGTGAATTATATAGAATCCGAAATGATCATAGAATCGAAATATTTCAGGGGGTGGTATGTGATGAAGCAAAATGGGGAGACGACCGATGTCGATTTCTTTTCTCCGGAATTACAGAATATCGGGCTGATACAGAAAAGTCGGGGAGAAGCACTGGCCGGCCGGCCTCGTTCTTTGGGCTATATCGGTGATTATGCCTATTTGGACGAAGAAAAGGAAGTGATGGTCAAGGATAACGCCTGTCTGATGGTTGTGTCGGAGAAAGAATTACAAGTGGTCCGGATTCTCGATCTGAAAATGGTTGGCGATTTCAATTCCCTCTTTTATGAGAAACAAAGTGTCGTTGCTCCCGGTAAATGGTTCGGTGGATCGGACGAAAACGGTTTGGTGAATGATGGAAAAGTATTTGCCATCGAAGTACGTGGTTCCCCTTTGGGAGCGGGTAAGTTCGCTTATGCGAAGGAGGGCGATTATGAATTGGCCCATCTGATGACGAAGAACGGAACTATGAGCCCCCTGTTTTTCGATACCAAGAGCAGTAAATTTTGTACCGTTGTCCGTAGAAATCCGAATTTGGTTTATTTGGATAGTGATGATCATTCTAAATTTCCTGAAGCTTATCCTGATCAGGAGCCGCTTTATGCCGGTTTTCTGGATGAGGGGATGTGGGAAGGTGGAAAAGGATACGTTGTCATGCAGAAAAAAGACGCGACCAAAGCCCGTTCTATTCTTCATTTCGATCTTAATTGTTTGGTGTCTTGGATGTCGGGTTTCCTCAAAAACAGAATTACAGCCATCGATAAGATTCCGCTGGAAAATGAGTTCACTCGAGCCGAATGCTTTGGGATGAACCGTACTTTCCAGATGCTGTATTTTTCTAAAGGCGATAAACTGTATTATTATGACCTGCAGAACAAACAGACGCAGGAAGTGAAAAGAGTGGGTGGACAACCCGCTGTGCCGGCAGGAGAAAAGATCGTTATGATCAAACATATTATCTTCGACAATAATTATGAGGCACCGGATGAGTACACGAATAAGTTGGTCGTTGCTACCGGAAACGGAAGTAGTTACAAACTTTACCTTTTCGATACTTCGGCGGATAAAGTAAAGGACAATCCGGAAGTTTACCAGGGTGAAGGAATGCCTTCGGAGGTAATGTATATGAGTTCGAAAATGGATAATGTATATTTATGTTATTGATAGATAGTCGAGTGTGGTTGCTATGGTTGTTCTGTTGTCTTCCGTGGGGAGGAATCAGGGCGGAGGAATTTGCCGTGATAAAGGGAAAGATCGAGGGAAAGACACCCGTAAAGGAAGTACGACTGATGACCGTAGAAAATGGGGTACCGGTAAAATATGCCGGTACCACTATTGCCGGTAACGGTAGTTTCGCTTTTATGTTCCAGCCGGCAGAGACTGGTTTTTATTACTTGTATGATGGAAATAATTATCACCGGATGTATATAAAAGCAGGAGATGAAATACAACTTCAGGGAATCGATGGGCTTTGGAAACAGATAGGTTGTGTCGGTGAAGAAAATCGTTTGTTGGCACACTGGACAGAAATGGAACGCCCTTTGAAAACACGTTCCAAAGCAGAAGCGTACGGTGCCTATTTCCCCCGCTTCGATTCGGTCCGGCAAGAGGTGGACCGGTGGCTGGAAAAAATAATTGTCCGGGATTCCCTTTTCCGGAAACAGTTGAAGGAAACGGTCGAATTTGATCTGTTGTATGATTTTGTTTCTTATATTGCTAAAAATCAACAATTTTATGAATCCGAAGAACGACAATCGGCCTATTATCGGCAGATCATCGGACATTTCCCCCTCGAAGATGAACGTATCCTGCAACAACCATACGGCATTCAGTTGCTTCGGAAATATTTTGCTTACAAAAGGAGTTTTGTTGTACGTCAGGGAGAATATTCGCTCGATGAGTGGTTGGCTGAAATCGGATCTCCGGTATTGAAAGCCGAATTTGTGTTGGCTGAAATAGATACCGCTAGTTTCGAGCGGTTTTGTGATTACGAAAAGAAGTATTTTTCTCTGATGCAGAATGAGGAACAGCGACTGCGATTATGCCAGTATAAGGGACGTCCTCATTCGATATTGCAAAAAGGAGAACGGGCTTCGAATTTTATCTTTCCCGATACTACCGGCCAATATCGTTCCATGGCCGATTTCCGCGGGAAATATAAGTTTATCGATCTTTGGGCGACCTGGTGTGCCCCCTGTAAAGCCGAAATTCCTTATTTACAAGAGCTGGAGGTTGAATTTCAGGGGGAAGAGATTGAATTTGTCAGTATCTCCATAGATGAAAACAGGAAAAAATGGAAAGAATATGTTCGGGAGCATCAGTTGGGAGGGGTGCAATTGTGGGCCGGTGATTGGAGTCGTCTTCCGGAAGAGTTACACGTCGGTTCTATACCCCGGTTTATTTTGATCGATAAAGAGGGTAATTGGGTAGATACCGAGGCACTCCGGCCTTCTAATCCTGCATTAAAGAAATTATTGAAGAATCTATTGAAAAAATGATCGGTTTGAAAAAAGTGATATTGACTTTCTTCGTCTGTCTGATAGGAGTGGGGGGGATGGAAAACGTATGGGCCGGTGATAAAACAGTTCGGGATTTTCATGAATTCGAGTTGTGGCACAAACTATTGCAATACGGGTTATCCCCATCCGGAGAATGGGCGATGTGGAGAATCCAGGCCGGAGAGACAACAGATACCTTGTTTGTGCGGAATATCGTGTCGGGCAAGGAGTATAAGTATAAAGAAACCTCGGCTCCTGAATTTTCCAAAGATTCCCGCTGGATCGTCTTTTCAGAACCGACGGGAGAAGACGTGGCTGCCGGTATTGCTTATCAGGTGAAACTGGTTTGCCTCGCTGATGGTGAAGAACAGATTTTCCGGGGAATAGAAAGTTTTACTTTTACCAGCGATAGTAAATGTTTGATTTTGAAAGGGAAAAATGCTGGGGATGCCGTAGAATTGAATCTTTATGATCTTGAAAAAAAACGGATAAAGAATATAGCCAATATACAGGAATATACGGTCGATCCAACGGGGAAATACCTGGCTTATACCCTAAAAGCTGAAAAGGGACTGAGCAATAGTCTGGAGGTATTGGAACTGAATGATTACCGTCTTCTGTTTTTAGAAAACGATAAAAACGGATATGAAAAATTGAAATGGACAGACCACGGGCTTCTGTTTATGAAAGTGTTGTCGGACAGTACAGGGCAGAAGCAAGGCAGGGAAATTCATGTCGTCCGGAATATCGGAAATAGGCAGCAGGTTTGCTGTTTTGCTGCAGAGGCCTGGGCCGATTTTCCGGCAAATATGAAAATCAGTGAATATTACACGCCCCAATGGTCTGCCGATGGGAAAAAGTTGTTTTTCGGTATCGCTCCGAAACGGTATCAAGGGGAATCCCGGGCGGAAGTTACAGCAGATGTCGATATCTGGCATTGGAAAGATCAGGAAATTCAGTCGCGTCAGAAAAACCGCTATTACCTGAATCGTAGCCGGACCTATTTGTGTGTATGGTGGCCGGAAGAAAAACGCTGGAGGCAGCTGGCCGATTCTTCCTTGTTCGATATAGCCGGTATCTCTGCCGACGGGGCATTTGTTTTAGCTGTCGACGATCGGCCCTATCGGCCCCATTACCGCGAACTTCATCGGGATATTTATGTGATACAGACGGAGACAGGAAAACGTACCCGCTTGTTGGAGAATACAATATTGTCGGCTTCTTTTTCCCGCGAAGGAAAGTATGTTTACTATTTTAAGAATAAAAACTGGTGGGCATACGATTTAGCGAAAGAAGAATATATCAATCTTACCGCTCAGGTAACTACTGGATTAAGCGATATATATTACGATGGCCCTATCGATATCGCTCCCTCCTTCGGTGTGGCCGGTTGGCTGAAAGAAGATAAGGCTTTTTGGTTTTATGACGAATATGATATCTGGAGTGTCGAGCCGGCTACGCTGAAATTGAAGCGGTTGACCCGAGGACGCGAAGACAAGATCACTTTCCGGAAATTTCAACGCGGAGTTTTGACTCCCGACCGTAACTTGCTGTTGAGAGCTACCGGTGATGACGGGGCTTCCGGAATTTATCGCTTCGATCCTAAAGGACATCATCGCCCTTTACTGTATGGGGCATTCAGTACGTTACGTTTGGAACAGTCGGCAGATAAAAAGATGAACTTGCTCGGATGGGCTGACAATATTACAGCTCCCGAATTATTCGTTTGTGATGAAAATCTGAACCGGCTTCAACAATTGACACATACGAATTTGCGTCCTTCCGGATTTATTTTCCGCAAGAGTGAATTGATCCGTTATAAAAATTCGCAGGGTAAGGAGTTGAAAGGAGCATTGTTTTATCCGGTAAACTATCGGGAAGGTCAATCCTATCCGATGATCGTTCATATCTACGAGAGACTGTCCCAGCATTTAAACGATTTTGTTTTTCCTTCGGCATCGGATCTTTATAATACGATGAATTATGTGTTACAGGGCTATTTTGTTTTTCAGCCTGATATCACCTATGAGGTGAACCGGCCGGGCGAATCGGCAGTAGACTGTGTTACGGCTGCTGTTCGGCAAGTGTTGAAAAGAGAAGATATCGATCCTGCACGGTTGGGCTTGATCGGGCATAGCTGGGGTGCTTACCAGACGGCTTATATCATCACACAAACTCCGCTTTTTGCTGCTGCCGTGGCAGGAGCACCTCTGACAGATATGATAAGTATGTATAATAGTATTTATTGGGAAAGCGGACGTTCCAATCAAGAAATGTTCGAAACGGGACAGGCACGTTTCAGATTACCCTGGTGGCAAATCTCCCGGCAATATATTTGTAATTCCCCGGTATTTCAGGCAGAAAACATTCAGACGCCGCTATTGATGATCTTCGGAACTGAAGACCAGGCCGTCGATTGGAGTCAGGGACTGGAAATGTATATTACCATGCGCAGGCTTGGAAAACCTTGTATCCTATTGACCTATGAGGGCGAAGGACATACAATCGGTGGACAAATGAATACCTTGGATCAAACCGGGCGTGTCATGGATTATTTCGATTATTATCTGAAAAAAACGGTTGCGGCCGATTGGATATTGGAAGGACGAACTTACCTGAAAAAGAAAGGAGAAGAATAATTTTACCAGATCATGCCGGCAGTGCCGGCATTTTTTATTAATTTTGCTTTGAAATAGCTTGTTGTATACCGACGTTAAATTGTATGAAAAAAGGGATTCTATTATCATTATTGGCCGTTATCCTGCTTGCTGTCGTTGTTTGTGCCATTTGGTATATCAATGAAGAGGGGAAAATGCGGGCCGGTAGTAAAGATTCTTTTATCCCTTACAATTCGGCTGTCGTGGTGACGATTAATACCGGGGCTGAGTTAGCACCTGAGATCCGGCAGGCTTTTGCGGCCGATTTGAAAGTGTTTCGCCGGAAGTTGTTGGTCCGGATAACCGATACTTTACAACAACAAGGGCTGGTGAAGGCACATCCTTACGTTGTGGCAGCCCGGGTGGAAGGCAAGAGCGACGTCGCCTTCCTCTATGTGATGGATAACAAAGATGTCATTTCCCGGGGAGAAGTAACCGATTTTCTGAACCGGACTTTTGCTGCCGGAGGGGAGAAGGTACGGAAATACGACCGGCATAAAATATATACTTTAAAACAAGGGAAAGAGATCGCTTATTTTGCTGTTTGCGGCGGTATTATCTTGTTGTCGGATTCGGACCTGTATATCGAAGACGGACTGAAACAATTCGACCTTGAAGAAGCCGGGGAAGGAGTCAAACCCCATTATCAGAATCTGAATAAATATTTTTCAGCCGGTGCCGGTATAAATATTCTGTTGAATACCGGAGCTTTTACAGAGTTGATGCCTTTGTATATCCAGGTTAAAAAGGTTTTTCCCCATGTCGATATCACCCGTTTTTTCAAATGGGGAGCTTTGGACGGAGATTTCAGCGGACAGGGGATTTGTCTGAACGGATTTATGAACTATAGTGGACTGGATGGTTCGTACATCGCTACATTGGAAAAACAACAGGCCCGGGAAGCGAATATCGACGGGGTACTGCCTTCCGGTCTGCTCTCGTTAGGATTGCTGAACCTGAGTAATCCTGCGGCTTACTTTGCTGCTTTGGACAATTACCGCTATACGGTAGGACAAAAAGAAAATATCTTCAGGCGAAAGCAGCAGTTCGTTAAGATGTTCGGAAAAGGACGCGAAGAAGAGTTGCGCGATTTGTTGCAGGGAGAGTTTGCTGTTGTAGATCTGGCCTATAATGAAGCGACCCGCGAAAGGGATGGGCTTATCGTAGCCAGTCTTAAATCGGGTAGCCTGTGTAAAGTGGTGTTGGAGAAAATGATGAAGGAATATGCCCGTTTCGATAATCAGTCTTCAGAAAACTATTTAAAAGAATATAACCTCGATCGGGAAAAAACTTTCCGTTACTATCTTTTCCCGGCTGATGATCTGGCTGCCGTTTATTGGGGATATATTTTTGAAGGGATAAAATGCCGTTGCGTGTTGGTGGAGGATAACTACCTGATTTTTGCTTCCTCCGAGAGTGCGGTAAAGAGTTTTGCCCGCGATTATGTGCATGGGAGCGTCATCCGCGATGCCGAATGGTATCGGCATCTGAAAACCCGTTTGGCCGGAAAATACAATATGGCTTATTTTGCCCGTACGGCTGAGGTTTTACCTTTTTATACCTCTTTGACTCAGGGAAGTTGGCAGCAATTCCTGACTCGACGTCAAAAGGAACTGTCTGTATTTTCTACCTGGGCCTGGCAGTGGTCCAACGAGGGAGATATGCTCTATACCACTCTTTTTCTGAGTACAGCCGAGATAAAGGATGAAATTCGTCCGCATGTATTGTGGCAGACTAAATTGGATGGGAAAGTGAGTATGAAGCCCGTTCCCGTGACCAATCATGTGACGGGTGAGAAGGAATTGTTCGTGCAGGACGATCGACATACCGTTTATCTGATCAACGATGTGGGGCGTGTGCTTTGGAAACTTCCTCTCGGGCAGCAGATCAATAGCGAAGTATATCAGATCGATCTCTTCAAGAACGGGAAATTACAATACCTGTTTTCTACTCCCGACAAGATGTACCTGATCGACCGCAACGGTAATGCAGCGGGGCGTTTCCCCGTCGCTTTCAAAGGAAAGTGCGAGCAGGGAATATCCGTGTACGATTACGATAATAACCGTAACTACCGCATCTTTGTTCCTTGTGAAAACCGGGAAGTATATCTGTACGGTTTGGATGGAAAACCGGTAGAAGGCTGGAATCCCCAAAAGACCGATAAACCGGTCGTTTCGAAAGTACAGCATTTCAGGGTGGCCGACAAAGATTATATCGTCTTTGCCGATCGGTATCGTTTTTATATATTGGACCGTAAAGGCAAAGAGAGAGTGAGAGTTTCTTCCGTATTCGATCTGAAACCTCATACCGATGTCTATTTAACCCGTAAAGGCGGACAACCGGTTCTGGTATTTGCTGGTAAGGGAGGACAGGTACATGTGGTGAATTTTTCCGGTCAGACAGAGACTTCCCGGGTAGAAGGATTGTCCGATCGGTTTGAAATGAATATAGTGGATTGGGATGGAAATGGGACCGGGGATGTTTTGTTTACCGATGGGAACCGGGTATTGGTCACCCGTTTGGATGGAACGCCGCTTTTCGAGAAGAAAATGGAGGCTAAAACTTTAGGTTTCCCTTATGTATACCGTTTCTCTGCTAAAGACGTGCGTGTCGGCTTGACCGATCCGGAACAAAACCACTTGTTTTTGTTATCGGCTGATGGAAAGCTGTCCAAAGGATTTCCCATTACCGGCGATTCGCCTTTTTCAATCGTCTTTTTAGGAAATGACGGATTTTTCTTGTTTGCCGGAACCGGAAACAATACGATCCTGAAATATAAGGTGCAACGATGACTTGAAGACGTTTAAAGTGAATGATTTAGAAAATAGATAAATTGCAAAAAATAGTTTTTCTAAAAATTTGATTTTCCAAAAAATTAACACAATTTTGCACTATTGTGTAAATGTTATATTTATGATGAAATTTTGTTTGAATTGGGGTGGTGCGGCTTTGTTGTCTATGCTGCTTTTGTGTACTTCTTGTGGTGATGCCGATCTTTTCGATACCGATAAATGGACCAATGAAATAGAAGGCTGGGAGCCGGGTGTTTCCTTAAAAGTGCTTCAGGGGTCTTTTACTCTTTGGGATTTAATCAATCAGGGCGATGACGATGTGGTCGTAAAAGAAGGAAATGATCTGATCATTCAATATACCGAAGAAGGTATTTATCATATCGATATCGGTCAGGTCTTCGATATGCCTGCTGAAGATTTGGAATTCAGCTATTCATACACGATACCCGGTATGGTATCGGGAGTTCATTTAGTATTGGACCATCCGTTAGAAATTGAATTTCAGACTTCAACCACTTTAAAAGAAGTGCCTGATGGATGTGAACTGAAAAAAATCCAGGCTTCTGCCCATTTTGTGTTACCGGAAATAGGATATCCTTATGAGATCGAGGCTACATTCCCCGATATTGAGATGAACGGTGAGATTCTGCATATTAAGAAGTCTGTACCTGCTACCGGATCGGAGTCTATCGATTTAAACGATTTTATACTCACCCTCGATGCAGAGAAAAAGGTCGATTTAGAAGTAAATATTGTCATTCCGGCGGAAACTGAGGTGACGAATCCCGACTTGGATTTGATATTTGGCTTGAATAATCTCAAATTCAAAAAAGCAGAAGGAAAAATCACAGTCGATCCGATCGCTATCGACCCGGATAAATTTAATATGGATATCGACTTTTTGGATGAAATCGGGGGTAAATTTAAGTTCACCAAGCCTGAACTGAATATTATTCTCCGCAACAAAGGTATCGGTGTCCCGATGAGTGTCGATGCTACTTTCTATGGACAAAACGCAGAAGGAGATACGTTAACGCTGAAATTAGAAGAAGGAAAAGAGTTGCTCACTTTAGGGAATAAGTCGAATATCGTGCTTCCCGATACTTTAGGGTTGAATAAGGATAATTCCAATATTGTAGACTTCCTGTCTTTGCCACCGACAGGCGATATATCCTATCAAGGTACGGTGACGGTAAATCCGCAAGGAGACGAGGATAATGTGATTTACAGCGACGGAGAAATCGACCTGGATGCTTATGTCCGGATACCTTTCGCATTGAGTGCCGAAGGACTCAATTACAAAGACACGCTGAACGATATTGATATCGACCCCAAGTATGCGGATAGGATCAAAGAAGGTGTAATTACGATTACTGCTGTCAATGGACTTCCATTGAATCTCCGGATTCCGACCCTGGTGCTGTTGGGAGAAAATGGCGAGAAATTGGAAAGCCTTACCGCTGTGAAAGGGCGGGATATTATTCAGGCTGCCAACGGTAAGGAGAGTGTGCTGGAATTTAATCTGACTCAGGCACAAGCTAAAAAATTAGGACAAACAGAAAATATCCTTTTGGAAGTGAAAGCTTCGACAACAAATAATCAAGAAGTGGTTGTTGCTGCAGATGCGAAATTATCGTTCGACCTGAAACTGGTCGCAAAAGCCGTGATCACCGATCTGGACGATTTTTAACATATTCGGGTAAAGAGTCGGAATAAAAAACAATAGAGGTTACAAGGATTTCAAGGGTTCATTTACCTTTTGGCCTTGTAACCTTTTTGTCTTAAGAATATACACTCAATTAATTTATACCTAGGTTTAATTTTTTTTCTTTCTATTCCGATTTCGGATTTTATACCGTCAGGCCGGTTCGCCTGGAACGGTCCGGTAAGGCTTTCGTTGATTTCATCGGTTCTTCTCCTGCTCGGAAAAACAAAAGATTTTGTTTTTCTCTCGCTTATTCGAAGAACTCACTGACCGGCGGAACTCCTCACTTCGTTCGTCAAACACCACCGGTCGGGCGTTCGGAAAACCTAACCGGACACTCGTTCCTGTTCCAATGGTTTTCCGCCACAAAACCCTCCATCTTCCGTTTGCACTACAGACCAAAGAAAGGAGAAGGAAAATATTATAAGCTTGAAAAACAGGTGGAATACGGATACCTAGGCTATTTGACCGGATTTTCTTATTATTTACAAAATACTGATTTCTAAATTAATTCGTAATCTTAATGTAAGGAATCGGAAAACGGCTGTTTCGTAGAAGTTCATGTTTTTTAGGTCACAGTTTGTTTCCCATGTAGTGATAACGTGAGTCGAAGGTGTTCGTGTTCGGGAACTATTGGAGCTCTGTCGAGTGTCGTCTTGCTTTTTCTGAACGTCCGATTTAAAGTAACGGGAGCTGCCGGCAGTGATGAGGAAATCGTAGCCGAATTGAGCCAGATGATCGAGATGGCCCGGAAAACATCCGATTAGGAGAGAAATATTCAGGAAATAGATAATACTATTGATGACGTGTATTATTTTGCTTCATTCAGCTTGATAGTACACGTCATTTATTTACCTGAACCTTTCTTGTTACTCTTCCTCTTCGATTTCGATGTGTAATCCTTCCTCTTCTGCCAGGTTATAGTCTTTACCGGCGACGATCAGCACAATCTCTCCTTTCACGCCGTTTTGTTTATACCAGCCGGCCAGTTCTTCGAGAGTCCCTCTTTTGAATTCTTCGAACATTTTACTGATTTCCCGGGCCACACAAGCATGACGGGTCGGGCCGAATACCTCTGCCATTTGTTCCAGGGCTTTTACCAGACGGAACGGGGATTCATAAAAAATCATAGTTCTGTTTTCCTCTGCTAAGGCACTCAACTTCTTTTGCCGGCCTTTTTTCTGGGGCAGAAATCCTTCAAAACAGAAACGGTCGCAAGGAAATCCTGAATTGACCAGGGCCGGAACGAAAGCAGTCGCTCCCGGCAAGCATTCCGTGGCTATTCCCCGTTCTACGCAGGTACGGGTGAGCAGGAAGCCTGGGTCGGAAATTCCCGGAGTACCGGCATCACTGATCAGGGCTATATTCTCTCCTCTTTCCAGTCTTTCCGCTATCCGGTCTACTTGCTGGTGTTCGTTGAATTTATGATGAGAAAGCAGGGGAGTGGTGATCTCATAATGCTTCAATAGCTTGGCACTGGTACGCGTGTCTTCTGCTAAAACCAGGTCCACTTCTTTCAATAAACGAAGTGCACGTAATGTGATATCTTCCATATTCCCTACGGGAGTAGGAATTAAATATAATTTACCCATGACTGGTTATACTTATTGGTTTCCAATTTATATTGCATACAAAGGTAATGATTCGCTTGGGAAATGGAATATAATTGAGATTCCAGTTTGAATTTTAGTCGGGCTTTACATCGGTAAGTACAAACTGTTTTTTTATTTTACATTTTCTTGTCCTATTTTGCTAAATAATAGAAGGTTAGATAAAATGTTGAGGATTTTGAGAAAAAAAAAGATATTTTTTTTGCCAGGAAATAAATTTGCCGTATATTTGCATCCGCTAAGCAAAACTATGGTCTGTTCGTCTAGGGGTTAGGACGCAAGATTTTCATTCTTGTAACACGGGTTCGATTCCCGTACAGACTACGAAAGACATAAGGTCTGTTCGTCTAGGGGTTAGGACGCAAGATTTTCATTCTTGTAACACGGGTTCGATTCCCGTACAGACTACTTGAAAAGTTGAATTTTTATATTTGTAGAGATGGCAAATCATAAATCATCAGAAAAAAGAATCAGACAGACTGCAACTAAAAGAGAACATAATCGGTATTATGCTAAAACGACCCGTAATGCGGTGAAAAAATTACGTATGGTAACTGATCGTGCTGTAGCAGTTGAATTACTGCCGAAAGTAGTTGCTATGCTGGATAAATTGGCAAAGAAAAATATTATCCATGATAATAAAGCTGCCAATTTGAAATCTAAATTGGCTTTGCACGTCAATAAACTGTAATTCGTTTATTCTCTAAACCGATATACAGGAGATGAGTAAAACTCATCTCCTTTCTTTGTTATCTCCCATATTTTTCGTAAATTGTTTATCTAAAACTTTTGCGTTATGGGTGATCAGTATCTACCGATGAATTCCTGGGCTGCTGATGAACTGCCTAGGGAAAAATTGCTTACAAAGGGTGTTGCTGCGCTTTCGGTCAGTGAGTTGTTCGCTATTTTGCTTCGTTCCGGTGTCGGAGGAGAGACAGCTTTGGAGTTGGCCCGGCGAATCCTCGCCGATAATAACAACGACTTGAACCAATTGGCCAGACGCTCGGTCAGGGAGTTGATAAATAAGTATAAAGGGGTAGGCATGGCTAAGGCCACTGCTATTGTTGCAGCGATAGAGATCGGACGGCGTCGGCGGCCCGAGACCAAAAGAATGAAATCGGTGATCCGCTTTAGCAGGGAGGCTTATCGGTATATCCGCTCTTTTATCGAAGACTTGGATCATGAAGAATTTTGGGTCATCTATCTGACACATTCCAACCAGGTGAAAGGATGTGAATGCTTATCGTCGGGAGGAATGGACGGAACGGTGATCGATGTCAGATTACTTTTCCGGGGGGCTTTAGACATGAAAGCCACTTATATCGTTATTGCCCATAATCATCCGGGAGGCTCTTTGGTCCCTAGCACATACGACGAGCTGATTACCCGAAAAATCTATGAGGGAGGACAACTGCTCGATATCAAGCTCTATGACCACATTATCGTCGGAGAAAATGCCTATTACAGTTTTGCCGATGAAGGCAAATTGAACTTTTCCAGGAAAAAACAATAAACAGACCGGTTTGGGTGCCACATTGTCAGCAAAAACTGCCGCATTAACAGAATGACAACCACGCCTGTCAGCGGTTTGGTATTGGCAAAGTTTTTGCTTAGTTTTGCTTTAGCAATTTTTATAGTATCCGGGGATACTCTATTTGCGTAATACTTGTTGATAAGATAGTGTAAATAATTAAAATAAACGCCATGTCTAAAGATGTAAAGGATACTGAAGCACAGGAAGAATTGAAAGATAAAGTAAACGCCGGGGATGTAAAAGAAGAGAAAGAAACCAAAGAAAAACACGCCAAAGCGAAAAAAGAAGATAAAGACCAGAAAATAGAAGAACTGGGACAAAAATTGTCTGAAATAAATGATAAATACCTGCGTTTGTCGGCTGAATTCGATAACTATCGTAAACGTACCCTTAAAGAAAGAATGGAATTGACGAAGAACGCAGGAGAACAAATTCTGGAAAAAATCCTGCCTGTTATGGACAATTTCGAAAGAGCTCTGAAAAGTATGGAAACGGCCGAAGATGTGCCGGCTTTACGCGAAGGAGTTGAATTGATCTATGCCAACTTCAGGGATTTCTTATCTCAGCAGGGAGTGAAAGAAATGGAATGCCTGCATACCGATTTCGATCCTGAATTGCAGGAAGCGGTAACGAAGATTCCGGCTCCTGCCGAAGAGTTGAAAGGAAAAGTCGTCGATTGCATTCAGAAAGGATATACCTTACATGATAAAGTAATCCGTTTTCCTAAAGTAGTTGTCGGTGAATAATAAATCCACGATTGGAACAGAAGGTGTGTCTGGAAATTCGGATTTTGGATTACAGCGGTAACCCCAAATCCGGAACCTATAATCAAATATAAAAGTAATGGCTGAAAAAAGAGATTATTACGAAGTGTTGGGGGTGGCTAAAAATGCTGAAGCGGCCGAGATAAAAAAAGCTTATCGGAAGCTCGCTTTACAATATCATCCTGACAGAAACCCGGGAGATAAAGAAGCAGAGGAAAAATTTAAAGAAGCGGCAGAGGCTTATGATGTATTGAGTAATGAAGAAAAGCGCCGTCGCTATGATCAGTTCGGACATGCCGGAATGGGGGCAGGAGCCGGAGGTTTCGGCGGGGCAGGAATGAGTATGGACGACATCTTCGCACATTTCGGAGATATTTTCGGTAGTTTCGGTGGCTTCGGTGGTTTTGGAGGCGGAGGACGTTCAGCCAGACGGGTAAATCGGGGAACCAACCTGAGAGTGAAAGTGAAGATGACCCTGGAGGAAGTGGCTACAGGCGTAGAAAAGAAAATCAAAGTAAAGAAATATGTTGCTGATACCCACTGCCACGGTACCGGAGCAAAAGACGGTAACTCTTTTTCCACCTGTTCCACTTGTCATGGTACCGGACAGATCACCCGGGTACAGAATACCATCCTGGGTGCCATGCAAACGACATCTACTTGTCCCACTTGTGAAGGAGAAGGCAAGATAATCAATGAGAAATGTTCCCATTGTAACGGAGAAGGTGTTCAGCTTTCCGAAGAAGTGATCACCTTGAATATCCCGGCCGGAGTGGCTGATGGCATGCAGTTGTCTTTGAGTGGAAAAGGAAATGCTGCCCGTCGGGGAGGAGTAAACGGTGATCTCATCATATTGATCGAAGAAATCGAACATCCCGAGTTGGTGCGCGATGGAAACGATCTGTTATATAATACCTTCATCGGTTTCCCCGAAGCTGTATTGGGCGATTCCGTCGAAATCCCGACACTCGAGGGGAAAGTAAAAGTGAAGATAGAACCCGGTACACAACCCGGAAAAATCCTGCGCTTGAAAGGGAAAGGAATTCCCGACATCAATGGGTATGGTAAAGGAGATTTGTTGGTCAAAGTGAATGTCTGGATTCCCAAAAATCTTTCTAAAGAGGATAAAAAAACGATGGAGGATTTGAAAGAACGTAGCTTCTTGAAACCGTCCAATGTCGAAAATAAAAAAGGATTTTTCCGCAAGGTAAAAGACTTTTTCGAATAAAAATCTCAAATACACGACCTGAATGATCACACTGACCCAGCTGGAATATATCGTTGCTATCGATGAATATCGTCATTTTGCTACAGCTGCAGAAAAATGTTTCGTAACCCAGCCCACTTTAAGCATGCAGATAAAAAAGCTTGAAGATGAGCTGGGAGTCATCATTTTCGACCGTTCGAGACAACCTGTCGTACCGACCGATCTCGGGGCAAAATTAATCGAACAGGCACGTATGACCTTATCCGCTACGCAACGGATAAAAGAGATCATTCAGGAAGAACAGCAAGAGGTCGAGGGAACACTGAAAATCGGAATCATACCGACACTGGCTCCTTACCTGTTACCGGTTTTCATCGGGCCCTATATCCGCAAATATCCGGCAGTAAAAGTCGAGGTCGAAGAATTGGTCTCCGAAGAGATCATTCGCCGGCTGAAACGTGATATACTCGATGTCGGCTTATTCGTTACCCCTTACCACGACGAAAAAATTGTCGAGCGTCCCGTATTCTACGAAGAGATGTTGGTATATGCACATCCTGATTGCGAATTGCTGAAGAAAAAAGAAGTCGGGCATGAAGATATCGTTACCTCTGACATTTGGATGCTGGGAAATGGCCACTGTTTCCGTAATCAGGTCGTCAACCTTTGTGAAATGTCTGCGAGCCAGCATAAGAATCTGCCTTTCGAGTTCGAAAGTAATTCCCTCGAAACGCTGATGCGGATTGTAGATGTGGAAGGAGGCTTCACTTTGATTCCTGAACTGGCCTTGCAATATATGTCGCCCGAAAAAAAGAAACAGGTCAGGTCTATTGCCAATACGAAGCCTCTGCGCGAAGTAAGTGTCATTTATTCCCGGCATTTCACCAAACAACGTTTGATAACTTTGCTTTGTGATGAGATTAAATCCGTAGTTCCTGCGCATATGTTGAAGCGGGATAGGGGAATGATCGTCGAGTGGAAAGTAGAAAAAAATGAATAATATTAAAATAGAGGGGAAAGGAAATTATGGATCTGATCAAAAATAGTTTTTTAGAAGCACAGCAGGTGCTGGAAGCTTTTATTTCCGATGAGAAAAATCTCGGACAAGTAAAAAATGCCGGAGATCTGCTGGTAGATATGTTCCGGCAAGGGGGAAAAGTGTTTAGTTGTGGCAATGGAGGGTCCTTGTGTGATGCCATGCATTTTGCCGAAGAACTCACGGGACGTTTCCGTCATGAGCGGGCTGCCCTGCCGGCCATTGCAATTGCCGATCCTTCCCATTTCACCTGTGTATCGAACGATATGAGTTTCGACTCGGTTTTCTCGAAATACCTCGAGGCTTTGGGCGATCGGGGAGATGTGCTCTTAGCGATCAGTACCTCCGGTAACTCTTCCAATATACTACAGGCCATCGACACTGCTCATGTCAAAGGAATGAAGGTGATCGGACTGACAGGAAAGACAGGAGGAGAAATGAAAGAAAAATGTGATATAACTATCGTAGTACCCTGGAATAAGTATAGCGATCGTATTCAGGAAATACACATCAAAATCATTCATATTTTGATTGAATATATCGAACAAGCATTATTTAACACCAATAAATAAATTTAACACAAAAGTAATATGGGTAATAAGATTAACGACCCGATAGCTCGTCTGATGGGATTGAGATATAAATCACATCCTTGGCATGGTTTGGAAGTAGGTGACGATGCTCCGGAAGTGGTTACTGCATTTATAGAAATGGTACCTACAGATACAGTAAAGTATGAATTGGACAAAGTCAGCGGATACATCAAGATCGACCGTCCTCAGAAGTATTCGAATGTGGTACCGGCTCTCTATGGCTTTATCCCGCAAAGTTATTGCGGTGGTTTGGTCGCCGAATATGCGATGCAGCAAACGCAGCGGACAGATATTCAGGGCGACTGTGACCCCTTGGATATTTGTGTATTGACAGAAAGAACTATCTCGCATGGAGATATCATTGCCCGGGTACGTCCGATCGGTGGCTTCCGGATGCTCGACGGTAATGAGGCAGACGATAAAATCATTGCTGTGTTGAAACACGACGCTACGTACAACGTATATAATGATATTTCCGAATTACCGCACATTGTCGTCGACCGTTTGAAACACTATTTCCTCACCTATAAAGATATGCCGGGTGAAGAAGGCCAGCGTAAGGTCGAGATTACTCATGTTTATGGCAGGGAAGAAGCTTATGAAGTGATTCGCCGGTCTCTGGAAGACTATAAAAACCATTTCGAAGGTTTGGAGGATATTTTGAGCCGGGTGTGATTTACGGTTTAAACGGATAAAACAGGGAAAACGGAGAAAGCGATTGTTGCCGATACTATCCATAAAATAGTGAAAATGAAAACTACAGGAAAAATCTTGTAGTTTTTTTTGCTATCGAATGGTTTTACTTTTCCTCCTGCTCTTGTCTTTAGCTATGGGTGTGTCGAATGAAACAAGATTATCGATTATTTCCGGATAACGCATTTTCGATTTTTTGAAATAATTATTTAGTTTTGTAGGGAAATATGCTCTGTAATGGAACGGGTGGAATTTTTAGAAGGAGTTAACCGTAAGGAAGATAAGGCCTGGGATGAGCTTTATCAATATTTCTATGCCCCTTTATGTTGTTATTCCGCCAGGATTACCCGGAACGAGAATGCCGCAGAAGACATTGTACAAGGATGTCTGGTCCGCCTCTGGCATTCTTCCGTCTGTTTCCGGGAGATCAAAGTTATTACCTCCTATCTTTACCGTTCTGTTTACAACGCTTCACTCAATTTTGTACGATCTCAGCAAAGAGCCCGGAGACTTCACGAAGAATGGATGGATAGGGTCCTCGAAGATGAGGAAGAAGGAATGGCAATGGCTTTAGAAGAAGAAGCCATTACCCGCTTTTATACTGTCGTTTCCGGTTTACCTGAGCAACAAAGGGAGATCCTTTTACTTTGTATGAAAGGCGAAAAGGTAAAAGAGATCGCTGCAAAGCTCGGTATCTCGGAAAATACCGTAAAGACCCAGAAAAAAAGGGCCTACCATTTTCTGCGTGAGCAACTGAGCGAATTGTGGGCCATTGTTTTGCCTCTGCTTTTCGGTTATTAACACATTTTTTCGTTTTTTGTCACCCGTTTCTTGTGTCGTGGTGTCTGTTAGTGATTTTAAACCAGAAAACATGAAATGGGAAGAAATAACAGACCGTTCGAAAGTTGCCGTAGAAGAGGCGTTGTCCGGTTTATTGGGTGAGGAAAAAGCAAGTGGAACCCGACAGGACCCACTGGTCGGAAATTTACAGGATGCCGATTATTTGATGACCAAACTACAGGCCCGGGAGCGCTATCGGAGCTATGACGCTTTCCGGCAGATGAAAAGCCGGGAAACCAGAAAAAAACACTTACGGTATCTGGTCCGGATAAGTGTTGCAGCCTGTTTGGTGATAGCTTGCGGGTTATTGTATTTCTTCAGGCAGGAAACAGAAGTTCAACCTGTCGTCACCACTCGGGAACCCGCAGAACCCCGTCCGGCCGAAATGAAAGCAATATTGGTGAAAACTGATGGACAAGAGATCCTACTCGGAAAACAAAACCAAAAATTACAGGAGAAAAACGGCATGTGGATCACTGCTGATTCGAACGGATTGGAATATACCCGCCGGCAAGCGGTTACCTCCGATACAGAAGCAAGCAATACACTGATTGTCCCCCGGGGAGGCATGTATTTATTAACCCTGTCCGATAGTACGCGCGTTTGGCTCAATGCCGATTCCCGCCTGGAATATCCATTGGCTTTCTCTGGAAATATGAGGGAGGTGAAATTGAAAGGAGAGGCTTATTTCGAAGTCGTAAAAAATGCAGAAGCTCCATTTGTTGTAAAGACCGATTTAGGAGATATAAAAGTTTTAGGAACCCAATTCAATGTGAAGTGCTATCCGGAAGAACCTGTGATCGCAACAACTTTGGTGAGCGGTAAAGTCAGCTTTACTAATCCGGCATTATCCCCTGCAACCCTGCGACCGGGACAACAGCTTACCTATAAAAAAGGAGCAGACCGGGCCGTACTCCGGCCTGTCAATGTCCGGAACTACGTAGGCTGGCGGGAAAACTTACTGGTATTTCAGAGCGAACCCCTGGAAAATATCATGCAGGTATTATCCCGGTGGTATGATATTCAGATTATTTTCGAAAATGACCGGTTAAAACAACTGGAATTTTCCGGAAACCTGGACAAATACACCGACATCAAAACTTTCTTCCGTTTGTTTGAAATGGGAGCCGATGTCCGTTTTGAGATCGATGACCGGACTGTTTATGTCAGGGAAAATAGGAAATAAATAAAGGAGGGTACGTCCAGCTACCAACTATTCATACCCTCGTTCGATTCCATATTATTCATCTAAAATTCATAACATGTACGACAAATTTATGAAAAAAAAGCAGAAAAAACTTTTTATGGTGATGCGTTTCATTTGTTTTTTGACTTTGTGGCTGAGTTTTTCAGCTACAGCATCGGTGTTCTCCCAGCAGGAGGTTACGTTAAGTGTGAAATCGGAAGCATTGAGCTATGTTTTGATGCAGATCAAAGATCAAACCGGCGTAAAAATTCTGTACAACGAAAATTTATTACGGGATGTCAGATGCGGGGAACTCCACTTGCATCAGTTAAGTGTAGAAGAGGCTTTGAAACAGGTGCTGGCCGATACCGGATTCGAATTTGTGGTTAGTGAGGGTGTAATTGTCATACTGGAAAAAGCCAGAACTCCGGTACTGAAGGAACCGGTCAGAATACGGGGAAAGGTGACGGATAGCCGGAATCAGCCTTTACCGGGCGTAACCGTTCGGATTAAAGGTACAAACCTGGGGACCTCGACTGATGTCAATGGAACTTTCCAGGTCTCCGTACCTGATTTACAGCAAACCCTGATTTTTACTTTTGTAGGAATGAAAGCTCAGGAGCTGAATTTGAACGGAAAGACGGAATTGACGATTACTATGGAGGAGATGGCTACCGAAATGGAAGAGGTCGTTGTTTTTAATGATGGGTATAATCGGTTACCACGTAAGGATATGGTTGGAGCGTACACGACCGTGAAAGCGGAAGATATAATGATGCCAGCATATCAAAGTATTGACCAGATGTTACAGGGAAAAATAGCTGGCCTACAAGTTATTAACACCTCATCTCGCGTGGGTGCTACTCCACAAATTAAGATTCGAGGAACTTCCACCTTGCTTGGAAATAAAAGTCCATTGTGGGTGGTTGATGGAGTGATTCAAGAAGAACCTCTATCGATTGATGTTAGTTCCCAGTTAACAGGAAATATGGCAGAATTGATCGGTAACGAGATTTCTTGGTTGAATCCTCTCGATATTGAAAACATCACGGTGTTAAAAGATGCTTCTGCCACGGCTATTTACGGTTCAAGGGCTTCAAACGGTGTGATCGTGGTTACGACCAAGAGAGGTTCCAAAGAACGTGTAAGTGTACGTTACTCTACTCACTTTTCTGTTCGTCAACGTCCTCACTACGGCTTGTATGATTTCATGAATTCCAAGGAACGTATTCAATTCAGTAAAGAGGCTTACGATGCAGGAGCGCGTTACCAGCAAGCACCTCTCCCGCAAAAATACACTTACGAGGGTTTGATGGCCATGTTTAACGATCGCCAGATAACGGAACAGGAGTTTAGGACCCAGATGGAAAAATTGGAAACGGTAAATACCGATTGGTTTGATTTGCTGACACGTAATTCTGTCAGCCAGAATCATAATTTAAGCGTTTCCGGTGGTTCTCAGAAAGTAACTTACAACGCTTCGATCGGTTATTCTAAAAATGCCGGTATCGAGATCGGTAACGAAAATGATCAATTTGTCTCTCGTTTGAATGTGTTCGCGGAGTTAAACAAGCGTTTGTCCGTATCTTTAAACTTGAACGGAAGTATCCGGAATTCTGACGGTTATGGTCCTGGCGTGAACCCGTACAGTTATGCCTTGAACACCTCCCGTGCAGTGCCTGCTTATGAAGAAGATGGCAGTTTAGCTTATTATAAGAATTATTACACGTACCAACTTAACCCTGTATTAGGTGGTTACAATACCTATTCTTATAATATTTTCAATGAAATGGAAAATAGCTATTCCAAGAACAAAGGTGTGAACTTCAATGTTTCGGTAACATCAGACTTTAAAATTCTGGATTGGTTGTCATGGCAGGCAACAGGAAGCCTTACCCAAACTATGAATGACACTGAAGGTTATGCCGGCGAGAAAACCTCTACTGTTGAGTGCCTCTATAGGGGATACCCGTACAATAGTGAGAAATCCGGTTCGGAGAAATTTAATGCAGCTTTGTTACCTTTTGGTGGTACGTTGACAACTTCAAATTCTGAAGGTCTTTCTTTGAATATGTCTCATCGTTTGGCTTTCTCTAAAACCTTTAACGAAGATCACCGTATTAATGCCATGTTGGGAATGGAAGTACGTTCTTCCAAACAACGTTCCAACGGTAATACGGTATGGGGATACGTGCCCGAACGCGGTGAAATCATCGTGTCTCCCTCTCTCCCGACCGAGATAGTCCCTGTCGGTGGTGGTAACAATGATGATATTCGATGGGGAGCTTTAAATAATTTGTTCGATGGAGGTTGGAGAAAAACGGCAACTGAAACTAATTACATGTCTTTCTTTGGAACTTTGGCGTATTCATTGAAAAATCGCTACGTGTTTAATTTTAACGTGCGTTCAGATGCATCCAATCGTTTCGGGGAAGATCAAAATAAAAGATTTGATCCCACTTGGTCTGCTGGTTTTTCCTGGAAAGTAGCAGAAGAACCATTCATAAAAGAAAATGTAGAATGGTTGGAGGCAATGAACCTTCGTGCCACTTACGGGGTACAAGGTTATGTGGTAAGCACTATTAGTCCCGAATTGATCGCCACCTATGAAGGTATTCTGCGCGGCTATAATGAATATTACTTATCGATCTCCAGCCTCCCGAATCCTCATTTGAAATGGGAACAAACCAAGACCTGGAACTTTGGTTTAGATTTATCACTATTCGGAGTATCCATGAACGTGGAGTATTACGGGCGTCGTACTTCTGCCATTTCGCGCACGGACGTGGCACAAGAATACGGTATGCCTTCCCTGCTACTAAATGGAGGTATATTGACGAATCACGGATTTGAAGTGACGTTAAACTTCACTCCTTACAAGAGAGACGATTTCGCCTGGACCATTGGTCTGACCTCTGCCCGTAACTGGAACCGTTCCAAACTTGATGATCGCACGGCAAAAGCGGATGCAGTGAACCACACGGATTTTTTAAGTGGTAATTCAAGCCGACCGCTAAAAAAAGGTAAGCCATTAGCTGCTTTCTGGTCTTTCTCGTTTGACGGCCTAGACCCGGAGAACGGTTACCCGCTTTTCAATTATATCGATAATAATGCCAAGGAAGCATACGGTTCTCAAGACGTGGACCCGCTCTCGTTTTTGGTTTACTCGGGTTCTTCTGAACCGGTATTCGATGGAGGACTCAACACTCGCCTTCGTTGGAAAGGTTTGTCGGTTGGTGCAAATTTTGCGGTTGCCCTTGGAGCAAAGAAACGTTTACCAAACCCTTATTCTTCGTTTTCACAAGGAAAAATCCCAAGCCCCTTCAGTAATATCTCCAAAACACTGAACAAGCGTTGGAAAAAACCGGGAAACGAAACTTCTACCCACATACCGGCTATTTATACTTCTGTGGAAGACCTCTATAATCTCTATCTTCCCAACGAGCTTTTTATGAGTCGTTACGATATGTGGGCATCATCGGATGTTATGGTGGTAGACGCTTCTTACCTGCGTTGTACGCAGTTGTCACTAGCGTACAATTTCCCGCGCAAGCTTTACAGTAAGATTGGTTTAAGCAGTCTTTCTGTCAATGCCAATGTCAACAACTTGTTCGTGATAGCTAGCAAGAAATGGAATGGATATGATCCCGAGTTAGGAAGCAGCATCACTCCCAAGGTATATTCTTTAGGTTTAAGTGTAGGATTCTAAAAAACATTTATCATGATGAAACAACTAAAAAATAATATTGTAGCATTAGTCTTGGCAGGAGGTGTACTTTGTGGTTGTAAGGATTTTCTAGAACCTTCTTCTACAAGCGAGTTTGTTCCCGAAGATGCTAATTCACTCAATGAACTCTTGTTGGGAGAGGCGTATCCTCGTAATGATATTGGTGAGATGAACACTTTTTTGAGTTTGTTAGACGATGACATAACGACAACACCATACCAAAAACCGCAACCTGGCTTTGATGCCGATCGTTTTTTGGCAGCTTACTCGTGGCAACCGGATATGTTTAAATTAATGGAAGAGGCCGGCTATACAAACACGAATATATACGAAACACATTATAGCCTTATTTTGGGAGCCAATGCCGTAATCGATTACATCGACCAAATAAAGGACGATGAGCAAAATATTAATTATGTACTGGCGCAGGCATACACGCTTCGCGGATTTTTGTACTTTAAATTAGTAAACATTTTCGGGGAACCTGTAAATAGTAATCCAAATG